>Ga0247841_10000312_pt1 | contig 130760 bp, 84 predicted proteins | sample LaCruzMarch2015__2_FD_192410 | JGI IMG/M metagenome (GOLD analysis project Ga0247841, IMG submission 192410) | Freshwater microbial communities from meromictic Lake La Cruz, Castile-La Mancha, Spain - LaCruzMarch2015_18m | ecosystem: Environmental > Aquatic > Freshwater > Lake | place: Spain...
TTTGCCAATCCTGCCAATTACATTGCCTAAACGATCACGCCGCACTTCATCAAAACCTGCGCTGCGCATCTGCTGCATCAAAACTTCAGCAACCAGGTTTTCTTTGGCCGACATCGATCGCGCCCTGACAAGTTCCGAAAGATTGGCCGCTGTGTAGCCGGAATAATTTTCGGCCATTTCATTGATTTTTTGTAAGATTTCTCTCATCGTATAGAAATTATTTGTTTTTGAAAACAGTCATCCCTTTCTTTCTTTTGTTCCCCTGTCCCGAATCAACGAACGAGAACCAACTCCGCAATCCCCGCAAAAGCCTGAAAAATATCAAACCTGTAAATTTACAAAGGGAATACGTAGTAATTTCAAGATTATTTCGGTTATCAAAAGAAATATTTACTTTTGGGCTTCAATCCATTTCATTACCATTTCATTTATCATGACAAAAAAGGAAACCGGCGAATTTTTATTCAGGTATTACCAAAAAAGGGTTGCCTCCTTTTTGGCCAGCCTCTATAAAGCCAGTATTACCTGCGACGACAAAGATATCCACAAAGCGAGGGTCGATGTCAAAAAAATCTTTGCCATGTTCTATCTGTTCGAAATGGTTTTGCCCCGTTTGTTTAAAAAGGAAGAACATTACCCAACATTAAAGGAAATATTCGACCATTCGGGAAAAATACGCGAAATTCAGATCAACCTGGGCCTTCTCGAAAAATATAGCGAAGTGGGTCCTGACATGGTGCTTTTCCGTGAATTTCTGGTGAACGAGGAAAATAAACAAACACGGATTTTCATTGCCGGAATTAAAAAATTTGATGAAAAAACATTAAAGCAAACAGGTAAAGCCATTAAAAGCATTACCCGGGGGATCAGCCGGAAAAAATTCCTTGCCGATGCGGGGATTTTCATCCGGAGCCGGACAAAAAGAGTTGCAAAATATCTGAAAAAGGAAAACAGCCCTGAAAACATCCATAAAATCAGGCGCCATCTGAAGTCGATGATTGCGATTGCAAATTTATCGCTGACGCTGAAACCAGATGAAAGGTTGAAACTTTTAATCAAAAACATGGACCAGGCAGAGGGAATCATCGGGGAGTGGCACGATAAAATTGTTTTGTTGGAATCCATCGGCCACTTTCGTTCTGATACCGGTATGAAAAAAAAGGAACTTTTACAAAAAATCCCTGCGCCACTCATGGATATGGAGGCGCGCATTCAGGAGGATTGCAGCGGGTTCATGGAACAAATTAAACCTGCCACCGAAAAAGTAGTTACAGAGGTTATCTCTTATTATGCCGGTTCGGAACCGGATGAAAAGAAATAAACATCTGTACTTCCCGGCATAACCGACCCTAAAAGAATACCTGGAATCAGAAATCTCCCTGAAGTACAGATACCAAAGCGGGAAGGGTCACCGGCGTTGACCGGCAAGTCGCAATACTGCCTCTGCGGTGGCAGGTAAGACATATTGAAAATCCTCCCTCGAATTTCCAACGGCGGAAATGGCATCCCGGATCGCCAGCCAAACAGAGAGGGCCAGCATAAACGGAGGTTCTCCCACCGCTTTGCTATGGTGGATTGTTTCCAGGCTTGGAATATCCTGTAACAGGTCAACCCTGAAATCTTTCGGGATGTCGCTGATGGCAGGAATTTTATATGTGTCGGGCGAAAAGGTCAATAAACGGCCCTGACTGTCCCATTTTATCTCTTCATTGGTACACCATCCGACCCCCTGAATAAACCCACCCTCAACCTGTCCCCGGTCGATGGCCGGATCGATGGAATTGCCTGCATCCTGGAGAATATCGGTTCGCAGGAGCCAATGCTTGCCCGTCAACGTATCGATCATAACCTCCGAGACGGCCATTCCAAAAGCATAATAGTAAAAGGGGTTTCCCTGTCCCGTTTCCCGGTTAAAAAAGAGCCCCGGGGTACGGTAAAAGCCGGTGGCGCTTAAACTTACCATACTCCGGTTGGCAAGGGCACAAAGCTCCCGGAAGGAAATGGCCATGTTGGGAGCATCGCCACAAACAACCGACCCATTTTCAAAACGGATATTCTCACCCACGATGGCCTGCTCAGGAAAACGATGGCCAAATTCGGCAATGGCCACTTTCCTTAATCTTTCTTTCAGTATGTCAATGGCATTTTTAACTGCCATCCCGTTCAGGTCGCTTCCCGAGGAAGCTGCGGTAGCAGAAGTATTCGGGACTTTCGAGGTATTGGTGGCATTTACCTTCACATGATCGGGCGAAACCCCCAGTTCAAACGCTGCAATTTGTAATATTTTTGTGTAAAGGCCTTGCCCCATCTCAATTCCACCGTGGTTCACCAAAACAGTGCCATCGGTATAAATATTAACCAAAGCCCCGGCCTGGTTTAAAAAGGATGTGGTAAAGGAAATTCCAAACTTTACTGGCGTCAACGCCAAACCCTTTTTATAAAATTCGTTGCTTTCATTAAAACGCAATATTGCCTCTCTTCTTTCATGATAACCTGAGGATTGGATCAACTGGTCCCATATACGCGAAAGGTTGTTACGGGCCACCCTTTCGCCATACGGTGTAACATTGTGGGTATCCCCCCTGTAAAAATTGAGGTACCGGATCTCGGCGGGGTCTTTTCCCAGGAAGGTTGAAACCTGTTCCAAAGCATTTTCAATGACAGCCATTGCTTGCGGGGCACCAAAACCACGAAAAGCAGTATTCGAAGGAAGGTTTGTTTTCCACAATTTTCCGGTAATTCGGATATCGGGGATATAATAGGCATTTTCTGCGTGCAACATCGCCCGTTCCAGAATGGCCGGCGAAAGATCGGTAGCCGAACCTGCATCGGCATTCAATTCAACCTGGTAGGCTAAAATTTTACCATGGCCATCAAACCCAAGGGTATATTCCGACAGAAACCGGTGCCGTTTCCCGGTCATGATCTGGTCGTCATCGCGCGAAAGATGAATCTTTACCGGCCGGTGGGTACGATGTGCCAACAAAGCAGCCCAGGCCGCAACATGGTTTCCCTGGGTCTCTTTTCCTCCAAAAGCGCCCCCAAGCCGTTTGACTTCAACTTCTACTTCGTTTTTTGCTATTCCTAAAACCTGGGCCACAATCTCCTGCGATTCGGAAGGGTGCTGCGTGGAAACGTACAAAACCATCTCTTTCCCCTCCCCAGGCATGGCCAGGGCAGTCTGTGTTTCAAGATACCAATGCTCCTGTGCCCCTGACGATAATTTCCCACGGATGACATGCGGTGAACCCTTCAATGCCCGGGACACATCCCCACGTTCGATTTTCCGGGACGAGCCCAATGCATTGTTTGAAGCCATTGCCGCTTCAATGGAAAGAATGGCTTCGCGAGGTTCATATTCGATCACAATCCGCTTTTCGGCCTCCCAGGCAGCATGTTCATTATCGGCCGCTATGAGGGCAATGGCCTGGCCAATAAAGGCAACTTCCGATTCAGCCAGGCAGGGCTCATCATGGACAACCGGTCCCATCTGGTTCCTGCCCGGGATCTCTTTTGCCAGCAAGATGGCATGGACCCCCTTTGTTTTCAGGGCATCGGAAATATCAATCCGTTGCAGGCGGGCATGTGCGTGACGGCTATAAACCACTTTCCCAACCAGCAACCGGTCGTTTACCTCCATATCATTGATATACACCGACTCGCCGGTCACGTGGGTCACCGGGCCCTCTGAAACAACCCCGCAGACTTCCGGAAGATCGGATTTAATTTCGGGACAAGAACCAACAAAGAACCGGAGCAACAGGTTTTTTGCTACCATTTGCCGGTATCCTGCGCCGGCCCTGGCATCGGAAATGGGGGCAAATTCACTGGCCAGGATTGGCATGGCCGCTTCGATAACCCGACGTACATAAGGTTTCCCGATGAGAAACTGTTCTGTTCTTTTTGCCCGTCGGGTAACGGCATCCATCCCTCCGTAAGCAAGGATTGCCCCAGCAATCGCCCCCTCCTGGACCAAAACCCTGAAAGCGCTGCTGACAGTAGAAATATCAAGATCCTTCCGTTTTGAAACTTTGAAAGCGCCTAAGTGATAATCACTCCCGTATTTGGGAATATATACCCCCGTGATCAACTCATCGCCCTGAAGCAGGGTTTGTCGGTATCCGCAGATAAAATCTTCGATGGCTACTTTTCGCTCACGCGTTTGCGACGATATTAAAAGAGTAGCTTCATAGGCAAACAACAACGGCAGCGTGTCCCCAATGGGAGAAGCCGAAGCAATGTTTCCCCCAAGCGTTGCCAGGTTCCGGATTTGAAGGGAACCAAAGGTTTTTAATAATCCATGTAATTCGGGAAGAATATTTTCTGAAAGGTTCTTCACCTGTTCAATGGATAATCCCGATCCAAAAATAAAACCTGCCCCCTCGTCCTGAAATATTTTGAGTTCTGCCACTCCGGAAAGATCAATAATGGATGAAAAGAACGCTTTCTTCTTCGTCTGCCTCACCGCTATATCGGTCGAACCATTGATTACGACCGCTCCGGGATAAGTTTTTTTTAACCGCAAGGCCTCGCAAAGTGAAAAGGGTTTGAAATATTGTTGTGCCGCAGTTTCGATTTCAATAGTATCCGTCTGATATACAATATTTTGTAAAATATCATAGATCGTTCTTTCCTTCTCCTCAAATTCATCCGCATCCCGAAGGTTGCAAATCGTTCCGGCAGAGGCCAGGATGGACTGATAACCGGTACACCGGCATAAATTTCCAGCCAGGGCGTCTTCCATTTCTTCCCGGCAGGGATGGTGGTGATTTTTATACAAGCCAAAAAGCGACATGGCAATCCCGGGGGTACAATAACCACATTGGGAACCATTTGATTCGAGCAATATTTTCTGTACCGGATGTAAATCCAAGCCTTTCTCAGTTTTTCGGGCCAGATTTTCGATGGTTATGAGTTGTTTCCCGTGGATCATTGGAAAAACACCAGACAGGAGTTCATGGTTTTATAAACCAGATGGCCATCAGGGCCTGGTTCGGCGGTAACAATGGTACAGGCGCCACAATCGCCCTCGGCGCACCCCTCTTTTACTCCGCGGTGCGTGGGCAACAACCGCAGGTAATCAAGAACGGTGGTTGTTGGCGCCAGGCGGGTATCCGTTCGGAAGTCAATTTCCACAATCCGGTCATCCAGTACAAATTGTATGGTGTTTTGCGCCATGGTAAACTACCTGTTTCTATTTAATAGGGTATTCCGTGTATCGATAAGTTTGGCAAGGATGCTGATGGCAATTTCCTGTGGCGTTTCTGCATTAAATTTAATTCCGATGGGCATGTCAATGGCTTCCAACTCTTCCCGGGTAAGCAAATTTTCTTTCAATACCCGTTCTTTCAGGGAATTTACTTTGTTTTTACTTCCGATCATCCCAAGATAGGCATGGGGTTTCCGGGCCACCCGGATCAGGATGTCCTCATCAAAAGCATGTTTGGAGGTAACGATGACAAGGTAACAATTTTCATCGAAAACAAGTTCGTCGATCACGGTTAAATAGTCCCTGTTGATACAATTACAACCCGCGAACAGCGGATCCTGGAAAATGTTTTCCCGTGAATCGACAACCGTGATGTTAAAATTAAATTCAGAAGCAAATTTTACGAGGGCTTTCCCGATATGGCCACCGCCAAAAACGATCAATTTCTGGACCAGGTCCAGGGGTTCAATATAGACTTCCAACGATCCCCCACATTCCATGGCGAGGTCATTATCAAGGGTAAAAGAACATTTTTCAATTCTTCCGGAACCAATCAATTTCACGGCTTTGCCTATTACCTCCTGTTCAACGCTCCCCCCTCCTATCGTCCCAAATATGGAACCATCGGCCAAAACGACCATCTTGGCGCCTGCCTTTCTGGGGGTAGAACCCTGTGTTTCAACAACAATACATAAGGCTGCCGGTACATTGGACCGAATCAGCTCGTCGATTTTTGAAAAAATAGATTGCATCTGTTGTTATCGTTAATGGGGAGAGAAGCCCATGGTTAGTCAAACGTTTGTAAAATTATCAAAATTAGGGGTTGGAAAAATAAAACCTTTATAAATTCAGGATTCGTTTTTTATACGCTTCGGGCGTATTGATGTTCCATAAAATTTGTTCCTTCTCGTATTCCGTTTCTATTCGCTCAAAATTTTTCAGGGTTTCCCTGAAATCGGTCACTTTTTTGCTTTTTTGAAAAAAAGAGACGATTTCGGGCCCCAACAATACCGGATGGCCCCCATGGCCTTGAAAAACGGGAACGACATAACTTCCGGGTTTTAATTTTCCCATCAACCTGTCAAGCAATGGTTTCTCCACAAAAGGGTTATCGATATTGTGCAGAAAGCAGGCCGAACCTTCCCGGATTTGTTTCATTCCCAGCGCAATGGACCAGGAACGTCCCTTTTCCGGATTTATATTCAGCACGGTTATCAAAGATCCGGAACGAAGCTCCGGCAACTGCAGTTTTTCATGGAGCACCACAACCACCGGATTGCATCCAAAAGAGGTATAGAAATTAATCAGGTAAGATACAAAGGTGGTTCCGTCCTTCCGTTTGAGTGTTGCTTTTTCGCAACCCATCCTTTCCGACCGGCCAGCGGCTGGCACCAGTGCTGCCAAAGGTGTCACGAAACCAGGAATTTTTGTTGAAGTGCCGGAATATCGGCCTGTAAAACGTTTTTTACATAAGGGCCAATTCCTCCGTATTGAATGTTTATTTCATCCAGGGCAGCGTCAAGGTATTCCTGCCGCACTTCAAGGAGGGGCCTCAGGATGGCCCCATTCTGGCCCGATTCGGTAACTTTCCGGATAATCTTTTCATTAAAATTATTGATTAACCGGTTGGTTTTCATATAATCATCACGGATGACAGACATATCGGCCCCCATTGCTGCCAGGAGAAATACCGTGGCCAATCCGGTCCGGTCTTTTCCGGCTGCACAATGATAAATCAGCGGTAAATGATCGGTGGTAGCCAGTAAATTCAGAAATCTTTGGAAATCAGGGGCATGCTGGACAACCATCCGTCGATAATCGATTTCTAAAACCGTTTCCAGTCCCCGGGCGTTGTTTTCCATTAAAAACCGCTCTGAACGGTCGCGTGCGCCATCAAAGATATCGATATGAACCACAGATTTTACACTGCATAGAATTTTATCGGGGTTCCTGTCAATTTCACGGCGGGCCCTCAGGTCGATAATCATCCTGATCGGTAAATTTTCGAGGGTTTTCACATCCTCATCCGATAAAGAATGCAAATCGCCACTGCGGTAGAGGACACCGGGTTTTATTGTCCGGCCATCGGAAACGGGTATCCCGCCGATATCGCGGAAATTCTGCTGGGTTGTAAGAATCGGGTACACGGCGCAAGGTTGATCTCATGGCAAAGATACCCTTTTTTGTTCAACGACGACGATGTTCCCGAAAATTAACCAATAAAAGGCAATTCAACCTGACAAAAACCATCCCTGTTTTGTCCGTAAAAGCCTCTTTTGGTACTGGGTTTAGCCCAGGTAAGACCGGAGGAGGTTACTCCGGGAGGAGTGTTTCAACCGCCGGATCGCTTTCTCCTTGATTTGCCTGACGCGTTCGCGGGTCAGGTCAAACATGGAACCGATTTCTTCGAGGGTATAGCTGTGGGCAACCCCTATTCCATAAAACATATTGATAATGCCCCGTTCTTTTTCGGTAAGGGTGGAAAGGGAGCGTTGTATCTCCTGCGAGAGCGACTCATGGATCAATGGTTCATCGGTATTGGGGGTATCTTCGCTAACAAACACATCGATCATTTTGGTTTCTTCATCCTGGTCGATGGGGGCATCCATGGAGACGGTCCGTGTTGACATGCGCATGGTTTCTGCCACTTTATGCTCAGGAATTTCGAGTTCGGCGGCCAGTTCTCGCGTAGATGGAGGACGTTCAAAACGTTGTTCGAGCTTAATGGTGGCTTTCGACATTTTGCTCAGCGATCCGACCTGGTTCAGGGGCAACCGCACAATACGCGACTGTTCGGCCAAAGCCTGAAGGATGGATTGGCGGATCCACCATACTGCGTACGAAATGAACTTAAACCCCCGGGTTTCATCAAAACGGCGCGCTGCTTTGATCAGGCCTACATTTCCTTCATTGATCAGATCGGGCAAACTCAAACCCTGGTTCTGATATTGTTTGGCAACCGATACAACAAAACGAAGGTTGGCCTTGCACAATTTTTCGAGGGCAAGCTGATCGCCCTGACGGATCCGTTGTGCCAATTGTACCTCTTCATCGGCTGAAATCAGTTCCTCTTTCCCGATATCAACGAGGTATTTGTCAAGCGAAGCGGTTTCCCGGTTCGTAATGGATTTCGATATTTTTAATTGTCTCATAAACCAATTCCATAATAAGCCCTGAGCCCGTTGGGATATATGCCTTCGATCAATACCCCCCCATTGCGGCCGGAGAGGGCATCGTGCAAATCGGCGGTCGTACGCACCGGTTGCCGATCGACGGTTAATAAGATAAACCCGGCCCGGATCCCGGAACTTTGTAGTTTACCATTTTCGATCTTTGTAATCTTAAAACCAAAATCAATGTTGTACCTGGCTTTTTCCTCGGCACTAAGTGATTGAAAAGTAGCCCCATGAAGGGTCAGCTTATCCCCTTTCAGGGCAATTTGCTGTGTCTCTTCACTGGCCATGGCCAATGGAAAAGTCAATTCAGTCCCGTCCCGGTTAACAATCACGGAAACCTTATCGCCCGGATTTTTCTGTCCGATGATTTCCATCAATTCCGATTTTCCATTAACCGGCAGGTTGTCGATGCTGATGATGATATCGCCCTTTTTTATTCCAGCCTGGTTGGCAGGCCCCCCCTCTACGACATCATCGAGATAAATGCCCCTGAGATCGGTAATGCCTTTTTCCTTGGCAAAGTGGTCATCAATCTCACGATAATAGACCCCGAGATAAGCCCTCTGAATTTTTCCGAATTTCATAAAGTCACCGACTACCTTGCGTACTATATTTACGGGAATAGCAAACGAATAGCCTGTATAATAACCGGTACCGGAAGCAATGGCAGCATTGACCCCGATCAGTTCGCCCCGGGTGTTCACAAGGGCTCCCCCGCTGTTTCCAGGATTGATGGCCGCATCGGTCTGGATAAACGATTCTATGGCCCCCTGGGAACCCAAAATGTTCATGTTCCGCGCCTTTGCGCTGACAATCCCGGCCGTTACCGTCGAAGTCAGGTTAAAAGGATTTCCAACGGCCAATACCCATTCACCGATTTTCACATCATCGGAATTGCCATAGCTTAAAAAAGGCAAATCTGTTTCATCAATCCTGATCAATGCAAGGTCGGAACTTGGATCGGTGCCCACAATGGAAGCTTTATACTCCCTTTTGTCGTTCAGGGTAACGAAAATCCCTGTCGCTTCCTGTACCACATGGTTATTGGTGACGATATACCCGTCGGGCGAAACAATCACCCCAGAACCCATGGCCGAATAGGGCGAAATATATTCACGCGATTTGGGACGGCCGCCAAAATTGAAAAATTCAAAAAAATCATCATAAACCAGGCTTTTTTTCTGAAATTCCGATTTAATGTGCACGACAGCATGAACCGAATTGGCCGCTGCCGCTTCAAAATCAGGAAGGTTTAAGGCCGGCCCCGGCGAATAACTTACGGGCCGGACGGGGATTCCCGATGCCCGTTGGCCAGATAACAGCCAGGCAGGTTCAAATGCTTTGTATAACCCCAGCGAAACAGCCCCTCCAATCAGGGCAATTACAAAAATTCCTGCAATTCGTTTCATAGCGCTTTAATCATTTATCCTATCAGGTTGAACTTTATGGTTGTTTGTTTATTAAAGATAAAACTTCATCTTGTTTCAGCATAAAAACGACGGTAGGGTGCCATTATTTTCGCTTTCACTGTTAAATAGTGTTAACCACTTGTTAAAAAAACGTTAAAGAACTTCGTTTTACCTATTACTTTTCAACCTTTTTACTGATTAAGCATAGCTATTATTATTAGACATTACGCTTATTAAAAAGTTGCACCCGGATGAAAAGTATATCGGTACTCCTTCTGTTTCTATCCCTGGGAATTTCCATTTTCGCAGGGTCGCGCATCCTACAACGTCGGATGGCATGTCAGACCGAAAATCGTGCCAATTTAGATTCATTAAAAACAAAAGGTCAAAATGTCAGATTGGTATTCTGGAATGTTGAAAACCTGTACGACCCTTACGATGATTCGACGAAATTAGATGACGAATTCACTCCGGACGGGGCAAAGCATTGGAATTATAACAAATTCAAGACGAAGCTAAACCATCTCTCAAAAACCATTTTAGCCATCGGAGGTTGGGAAGCGCCTGCCATTGTCGGGATGTGCGAAATCGAAAACCGGTATGTTTTGAATAAACTTATCTATGAAACCCCTTTAAGAAATTGGAAATACAAATGTATCCACCATGAATCGCCCGACCGGAGGGGAGTGGATGTGGCAATACTTTACAGGCCATCGATATTCAAGCCGTTCAACAGCCAAAGCATTATGATCCGGTTCCCTTTCGACACCCTTGTTGAAACGAGGGAGATACTGATGGTACAGGGAGTTTTACCAGGCCATGACACATTGACACTCTTTGTCAACCACTGGCCTTCGAAACTGGGAGGGGCTTTGAAATCGCAACCCCGCCGGAATTATGTTGCCTCCCGTTTACGGTTGCTGATTGATTCGCTGCAAAATTTTACCCATGTACCGATACCCGGCCAGGCCCGGAACGGGCAGATATCGGGTATTCCGCCGTCAGCGATAAATTCCAATTGCCGCATGACGAACATCATCGTCATGGGCGATTTCAACGACGAACCCTATTCAGAAAGCCTGTTGGAAATCCTAAAAGCCCGTTCCGATACGGTTATGGCAAACCTCTGTGACCTGGTAAACCTGATGGCGCCCAAAACAGGGAAAGCAGGCACCCACAAATTCCGCGGCCAATGGAGCATCCTTGACCAGTTTATTGTTTCAAAAACACTTTTCGGGGGGAAGATGGGGCTGAAAGCCGACTTTCAGGACATAGGCGTATTTAAAGCTCCATTTTTACTCATGGAAGATCCCACATTTTTCGGCGAAAAACCCAATCGCACCTACAACGGGCCCCGGTATCTCGGTGGGTATTCCGACCATCTGCCCATTTATATGGACATCCACAACAACTGACAAAACATCTGTTTCCGGTTAACTGCCCCAAACCCCGGAAACCGGTGCCCCGCAAAACTTACAAGAGGAATTTTTAATGTTGTTGGCGATGATGGTAAATCCCCGGCGTTCAAGCAGGACTTTTTTACACACCGGGCAATAGGTATTTTCGGCAGGAGTACCCGGCACGTTTCCTATATAAACATATTTGATCCCAACCTTAAGTGCGATATCTCGGGCCCTATCGAGGGTCTGAACCGGAGTATAGGGCAAACCCGTCAGCTTATACACCGGAAAAAAACGCGAAAAATGAAGTGGCGTATCCGAAAACCCGTTCTTCATCAGCCAATCGCACATCTCTTTGATCATCGAAAGATCGTCGGTCCAGCCCGGGACAACCAGGTTGGTAATTTCCAACCACACCCCCATTTCTTTGAGAACCCTCAGCGTGTTTAATACAGGCTGCAGGCTTCCGCCGTTCAGCTTCGCATAGATTTCGTCATCAAACGATTTCAGGTTGATATTGGCCGCGTCTATGTAGCGGGCCAGATCGCGCAAAGGTTTGTCGTTGATATAACCATTCGAAATCAACAGGTTTTTTATTCCACGCGCCCTGGCCAACTTTGCCGTATCGTACATGTATTCGTAAAAGGCTATGGGCTCAGAATAGGTATAGGCAATGGATTTACAATTATTCGAAATGGCTTTGCCAACAACCGCTTCCGGGAACAATTCTATATTGGTCGTAAATTCAGGGCTTTGCTGACTGATCTCCCAGTTCTGGCAATTCAGGCATGCGAGGTTGCACCCTGCCGTGGCGATGGAAAAACTTCGTGATGTAGGAAGAAAATGAAACAACGGTTTTTTCTCAATCGGGTCGATATTGGCCGAACATGGGTTTCCGTAAGCAATGGTATAGAGTTTTCCGTTTTTCACCCGATGGGTACGGCAAATGCTTTCCTCACCCTCCTTAAGGATACATTGATTTGGACAAATCATGCATTTCACGCCTTTCGGCGTTACGATATAATAAGGCGATTCCTTGCTGAATTTTCCTAAAAATCCTGCAGAGGGCACAACCGGGGTTCCCATAATTTTTAAGTTTTTAGCAATAGCAGTCATTGACCGGATTCCCAAAGCCAAAGCACCAAGGCCAGCGATGCTGTACCTGAGAAAATCGCGTTTGGAAATTTTTTCCGACATTTTTAAACCAATGGGTTACATTTTTCAGTTTTATACCGGGAAATCGTTCACAATCTCCTTAACACAAATTTACACAATAATTGTGCACGGATATCACCCGTAGCTGCGGCGGAAATAAAAAAGATACAATGCACTGAAAATATTTAACAATGAAAGCACCATTCCGGTCCATATCAGCCCCAACAAAGGAAAAAGAAAAACGGTTACCAGAAAAGCCCCCAATGCCGAACCAAACAGGTCGGCCGAATAATTCAGGGCAACCGCCGGCTTAGGGCCCGTTTTTGACAACCGGTTGGCCAATCCGTATTCCATGCCTACCATCACAGAAATATCAAGGGATAAAAAAGCAAGCAGCGCCTGAACGGCAATGCCTGTAACCTGGGCCTTGTGCAACCAGACAATCAGTAAAGCAACAATCGGTGCGTACACGGCAAGGAGAACCTGTAAAAGTAAATAATACCAGAGTGCACGGCCCCGAGAAACAAGCGTCGAAAATTTTGCCCCGATGGCCAACCCAAGCATAAAAAGCATAAATATGATACCGATCATCTGATAAACATAACCGTAGAGGATCTGAAGCGCTAAGATCAGGATTACCTCAACGGAAGCCAGGGTAAACCCTCCGGCAAGCAACCCTGCATTCACGGGGTGAAGCGCCAGGATTGCCATTGTTCCAAAAAGCAGCAATATCAATACCAGTGTCCAAGGTTTGACAGAAAACACCGGCATCCACCATACCTGTTGGTACAACATGGCAATGGGGGTAAAATCGCGGTTTACGGGCACATGGCCTGACAAGTTCCGGATGACGTTATCTGACCGGTCCTTCAACAAAGAGGTATCGAGATAATAAGGGTTGACATAAACGGTTTCAATCCCTTTTTTAATAACCATTTCAGGAATACCGATCTGAAGCGCAGAATCAGATGCCAGAAAGAAGTTCCGGTCAACCGCTATTGGCAAAACCTGGATAAAACTTCTTTTTAAGGTATTGAATATACTGGAATTGAACTGGCCAGCCTGCCGGCTAATATAATCGCCCGATGAAGGAAGTCCCAATGAAACAACCGCTCCGGGATTGAGCCTTGTTTTCAGCAATGAAAAAAATTCATGTGTATAAAACCGGTTTACCTGTAAGGTGGATGGTTCCGGCAAATCGATGATTGCAACATCATAGGACGTGTTGGTTGTGCGAATAAACCGCCGTGGGTCCATGGTATAGGCATGGATGCTGGTATCATTTAATTGCCGGGTGAATTGTTTTGCAATCCGGATGAGCGAGGGGTTCATTTCCACGTAATCGATGCGCATTGGACGATATTTCAACAACTCCGTTAAGGTCCCCGAAAACCCACCGGACACGAGCAAAACTTTTTGTGGACTGGGATGCTGTATCATGGGAAAATGAACCTTTTCCTCATTGCTGATCTCATTTCCTGTAGAGCACATCAGGATACCACTGCCATAGAAATTCAACTGGTTTGCATTTTCGGTTATCACTACTGCCCCATAAGGAGTTTCCTGGTTAACCAGGATTTTTTGCCCAGGAAATCGAATTTTTCCTGAAAAATCCTGAAAATCAAAACCATAAAGAAAACCGGTAAAAATCAAATAAAAGAAAAGGAGTATATAAAACCGTCTCCTAATAGTCACAACATAGGCATAAACCAACACCAGCACTGTAAAAACGGAGGTAAGGACGATGACTCCCTGCCAGGCACCAAACATCCAAAGAAACAAAAAATTGATCAGCGCCCCCGATACCATGCTCCCATAGGATTCGATCGAATAGGCCGAAGCCAGGTACCTTTTTGCACCAGTTGGAACAGAAACCCTGTCCAGATCGTGTTCCAAAGGCACCGTAGCCTCCCCCACCTGAGAAAGAAGTACGCTTAACGCTGAAAATAAAAAACCATTCATGAAACAAAAAGGCAGTTGGAGCAATCCGGCAATACGCACTACATCCCAAAGGTTGACTGTGCTTCCATAGGGAAAAAGCCATAATTTCAATACGTCGAGGCTTACCAGCATCGGGGCAGGAAGGAGAGAAAGCGCTATCATAAACCCCAGGATGTGTTCTTTGCGGAACCCTTTCCGATAGAAAAAACGGGAAAAAAAAGCTCCCGACCCGGTAAGAAACATCCACAAAGCCAGTACTACCCCAAGTATGAGTTCATTGCCATAAAAAACCGTAAGAAATTCGCGCATCAGGTACACCTGGGTCCCCATGGAGAAAAAACCGAGGCCAAAAAGTGCAAAACGAATTGCATTTCTGGTTTGCATATTGTATCTTTACGATGATTTTCCCCAAACATACGTAAATTTCTGAAATGTTACGCAATGCGGCAATTCATTAGAAAATTATTGATTATGGGATTACTGTTCAGTTTCCATCCGGGCTGCTCATCGCAGGAAAAAACTCCGGGAGAAGACCGTCAACCTGCTGCCGCCGGGCGTTTTTATCCGGGAAACCCGCAGGAACTAAAAGCCACCCTATCGGAATTATTTTCTCAAAGCAAGCCCCGTACCGTTCCCAATGTGATCGGGATCGCAGCCCCACATGCCGGATATGTTTTCTCCGGAATCGTTGCGGCCAGCGCTTACAACCAATTAGACCCGGAAAAAGATTACGACAACATCTTTGTCATTGCTTCAAGCCACCAGGTTTCTTTTATGGGCGCTTCTATTTATAACCGGGGGAATTATATCACACCCATCGGGACGGTTCCGGTAAATATCCCCCTGGCAAACAAACTTATTGAAAACCACCCGGTATTTACTTTTCATCCGGAAGCCGACCATACCGAACACAGCATAGAAGTTCAAATCCCCTTTCTTCAGTATCGCCTGAAAAAAGAATTTCAGCTCATCCCCATCGTTCTTGGCACCCAATCGGAAGAGAGTTGCAAAAAGATAGCCATGGCACTAAAACCCTATTTCAATGAGAAAAACCTGTTCGTTTTCAGCACCGATTTTTCGCATTATCCCTCCCATAACGATGCAGTTTCCGCCGATAAGGTTACCTGTGAAGCCATTCTGAAAAACAGTCCCGATGTATTGATGAAAACCCTTCATGAATACAAAAAAAGAAACATCCCAAACCTGGTTACCAATCTTTGTGGTTGGACCAGTATCCTGACCATGCTCTATATGACCGCCCATGATCCGGGGATCACGATAACGCCCATACAATACATGAATTCCGGCGACTCGAAATATGGCGATACCTCCCAGGTGGTGGGATATTGGGCACTGGCCATTTCCAAAGCATTAAAAACCAAAAATGGTGCGGAAAATTTCAATTTTTCACAAAACGAAAAAGCAGCCCTGCTTAACATTGCCCGAAACACCCTGACTTCCTATATCCGCCAACGGAGGGTCCCCGACATGGACTCTGCCGGGTTTAGCCAGAACCTCCTGATGAAAGCCGGCGCATTTGTCACACTCCATAAAAATGGCGAATTGCGCGGTTGTATCGGACGTTTTACTTCGGATGTTCCGCTATATAAAGTGGTTCAACAGATGACCATTGCCGCTTCAACCGAAGATTCCCGCTTCGATGTGGTAACACCCGGCGAAATTGACCAATTGGAAATTGAGATTTCGGTTCTTTCGCCCATGAAAAGAATTTACTCCCCGGACGACATTGTCGTAGGGAAACACGGTATCTATATCAAAAAAGGATATTTTTCAGGGACTTTTCTGCCACAGGTAGCAACAGAAACCGGATGGACCAGGGAGGAGTTCCTTGGCCATTGTGCCCGCGATAAGGCGGGAATTGGCTGGGACGGATGGAAAGATGCCGAACTCTATACCTATGAAGCCTGCGTTTTCCAGGAAAGCGAACTTAACGTCCGCAAAGATTGATATACGGACAGTATTGGCAGATCGTCAGGTCCTTGGTTTGTACAAACGGTTCAGAAAGGTTATAGATATTGCATAAAATATTTCGGAGCACATTTTCAAAATGGTCCAGTTCGGGATCATTGATATCAGATTGTCCGGCATCGGTTTCGCCGGGAACTTTTACCGATAGAAAGCCATCCCCGATCTTCCTGAGCGGGAAAATACCTGCGCCATAGCGGCCGGGATTCCTGTATCGTTTGTGCAACAGGAAACTGTAAAGCAACAACTGAAACCCGATGTTAAGACCGGGATCATCGATAAGGTTTTCCCAGGCCTTTATCTTCACCTGTTTTGGATCGGTAGCTCCCGTCTTATAATCGATGATCCGCCACGATCCTGCCATCGCATCGACACGGTCGAGGATTCCCTTTAACCGGACCGGAATTTCCATCTCCCCATAAGGAATATTGATATGATATTCAACATATTGTTCCAGAAATGCCACCGAAAAAGAGGCTCCTTCCCGTTCCATCCCCTCCACCCTTTTTGTTTCAGACTGCAGGTATCTTTTCACCATTATTTTGGCCACGGTCACCAGTAAAAGGTTTTTGCCATAGGATAAACCCGACCCTTTGAATTTTTTCTGAAATGCCCGATCCACGGCATCATCCGATTTTTTTTCCATTTCCTGCAGGATGCCGGCAGCCATCGCCTGGCCGATAAAAGGTTTAAACAGGGCGTGCAACGCTTCGTGCACCGCACTGCCCATGATAACCGGATCAATGGTATCATCCTTCTCTTCCGGCTCCCGGATCCCTGCAATTTCTGCGTAATAAAACTTAAGGGAACAATTCCGGTAAGCGTTCAGCGAGGTGGCAGAAAAACCCTTTGTTGCCTTTGCTTCGAGCAACCTTTGTATTTCTGCTGATTTCTGAATTTCAATAACCGGGGGAGAGGCCCCCTGGATGGCGGGCAAAGCAACGATCATCTCCCGAATCCGGATCAACGGGTTATAGCGTGGAAGTTCCTGTATGATTTGACGTAAAAAACGGCTGGGCTCCCCGCCTCCCAACTGGTCCGGTTCGGTATTGTAAAGAATGTGGATGTTTTTGGCCCTTTGGATAAGCCGGTAAAAATGGTAAGCATACACCGAATCCTTGTGGCGGTAAGTTGGCAAGCCAAAACTTCTTTTGATATCGAAGGGGATAAAGGAGTTGGTTATCTTTCCGCCTGGCAAAAGATCTTCGTTGCAGGAGAGGATGATCAGGTTGTCAAAATCGAGCGTCCTCGTTTCGAGCATGCCCATCAGCTGCACCCCCCGGAGCGGTTCACCATAAAAAGGCAGGTTGACAGCTTCAACCATCTGTTCAAAAAGCTGATAAAAAACCGGAATTTTAATATCGACCGGGAAAGCGGTTAACCGGTCGCTGAGTTGATGGACCAATTTTGAAAAAGCAAAAAGGTATTCCAGTTCCAACTGGTCCCGTGAAGGATAGATGCCATCTTCGGGTGGCATTTTCATGACGCTCATCCTGAGATTTTCAAGCAAAGACCGAAAGCAGCCGAGCACATCGGATGGATGTTCCCAGTCCACAAAGATGGTTTCCAGAAAAGGGAACCGGGTTTCAAACAACGTTGGCTTTTCCGCATTAAGATCATCCATCCCGATGAACACCTTGGTTCCCTGCCGGATTTTATCGAATGTTTTATCAAAAGCAGAACGGTTTTCATCCATCAACCGGTTGGCCATCCAATGGATATAGGGATGCTGTAAAAGCTTCAACACATCCCTGTAATAATATTTCCCCTTCTTGCCAATCGAAAGGCCGGTAAACCGTTCCATGTTCAGATGGAGCCGGAACACGGTTTCGAACAGATGGGCCAGGGGTGTTTGTTTCAATGGCAAACCTGCGGTGATGTTCAACGCTCCAACCTCACCGGGAATGGCATGTAGCATGGGGAGCAACAACCCTTCATCGAGCAGCACAACTGCCGTTTTTTCATTGTCCATGCCGTTCCTCGCTAGTTCCTGTAGGATGGCGCTGCCATATCGCACCTGACCGATCGGATCGGGAGAGCCAATAATATCAATTGTTTTTGACGACCCGGCAAAATCTCCGGAAACCTGGTCCTGTGCCTTTAACGGCCATGTATGCATCCATCCGCGCAAAAAATCGCCTGCCTCCTGTTGTTTGTTGTCTAAATAAAAATGGTCGGCATCCCAACGCAGGGAGGCCTTCCCTGATTTCACAAGGGTATCGATGATGCGTTCTTCCGCCTTTGTCAATGCGTTAAAACCTGCAAAAAGGAGATGTTGCCAGGGGAGTTGGTTTTGAAATGTTTCGATGTTTTCGGCCACATGTCGAAAATTAAGTCCCTGATACGCTTGATTTTTAATAAGTAGCCGGTTTTTCAAACGGTCGTAATAGGCAAATAGCGATTGATAAAAATGAAGGTAATTCTTTTCAAATTCAGTAAGTGGATGATTATCAAGATTCCAAATGGAAATAGCACGGGCTTCGGTAAGTGTCGTAAAGAGCTCCTCCGGATCGGCCAGGTAACGGTCCACATCATTAAAATCGTTGATGAGCTGGGGCGCCCATCTCAGGAACTCTTCAAATGGATGGGCCTTGGCACCTTCGATTTCGCGATGAACTTCATACAATTCGAAAAGCAGGTGGATGTTCTCTACCTCCTGTAACCCGCTGATTTCTGCTATAAAGTCTTCGATGGAGAATATAGAAGGGGCCCAGGTGGCCTTTCCAACTTCGGCTGCAAGATATTTCCGAAGGAAAAGTCCTCCCCGGCGGTTTGGAAGAACAATGCACACCTTGTCAAAACCATCCCTGAATTCAGTTGCTATATACGTTGCAATTTGTTGCAAAAAAGGGGTCATGAAAGATGAAGTTGTGTTTACAAAAGTAGGGAATATTCGCCCCGGACTTAAGTCCGGACACTTTTTTCCTTACCTCCCAATATCTTTCCAAACCTTCCCATCTTCCACGAACCCCGTTATTTTTTGGTCGTTTGCCAGCCTGAGGTAGAGGTCGATCAGCGAAAATTTTCCCTCTTCGGCAATCAATGGAAAAACTGCAGGGTTCAATACCTGAATCCCGCTGAAGGCATAGGGGGTTATTGACTCCGGGGAAAAACCGGGGGTTTCAGTGGTTTTCTTTTCCGTATCCGGAATGGGCAGCGGCCCCCTGACATGCCCATTCCGTTTGGGGCCAGGGCCAGTGCCGCCATTTTTCGTTTCACGTACCATTAACCGTTGGCCGGTTTTTATGTTTTCCCATCCGCAGAGTTGCATTTCATCGTCAAACAAGAGGTACCGGGAGGTTTCCCTTTTGCGGACAGCCAGTGTGGCCAGGGATCCGGACCGACGGTGGCATTCCAGGATTTTTGAGAGACCCAGGTCAGAAATAACATCTACATTCCGGATGATGGCTGCATTGCAGTCGCGGAAAAACCAGGATGCTTTTTTCACCCCGCCACCGGTTTCCAACAGTTGACCGGTTTCATCCGAAATGGAAATTTCCAACCCGAAATTTCGATGCTCATTCAAAAATTCAATGATCTGTCGTGCGAAATGGTGCACATTGACGATTATTTCTCTGATTCCAGCCGTTTTCAGGTGATCGATGGCATGTTCCAGCAAAGTCTTTCCCTCAAACAGATAGAGCGCTTTGGGATGCTTTTCGGTGAAGGGCTTAAGCCGGGTCCCAAGTCCGGCAGCCAGGATCATTCCTTTCATGGATTGATTGGGTAAGTGAAGAAGTCACTGAGCCTTTTCATTTTTCATATTGCATTTTGCATTTTATTAAACCTCCGCATGGTACAGCACAACCCGGATTTCGTATTTTTTCTTTACGTACTTTGCGAGTGCTTCGGCGCAATAAACCGACCGGTGCTGGCCACCGGTGCAGCCATAGGAGACCATCAGATGATTAAAACCGCGGGTGATATAAACGCTGATGCTCTGATCGACAAGTGAAAAGGTATGACGGAGGAATTCATCCACCGAGGGTTCCTTTTTCAGAAAATCAATAACCGGCTGGTCCCTGCCGTTCAATGGTTTATATTCATCATACCTGCCGGGATTGGGTAGTGCGCGGCAATCGAATACAAACCCGCCCCCGTTGCCGCTGTAATCGGGCGGAATCGTTTTTTTATACGAGAAACTATGAATGGAGAGGGTCAGTTTTTTTCCGGCGTCCGTTATTGCCCGGTTAACCGGAGGGCCGTGTTTGAAATCCCCTGAAAGGCCGGAAGCCCGGTTTCCGTGCTGGCTGAAAAAAACCGGGGAAGCGGCCATGCGGTCGATCACATCCATTAAGGATGATAGGCCAAACCCGATTTTTGAATCTTCCCTCAGAACACGAAGGTTATGGAGCGCATAAGGAATGCTTTTTAAAAAATGGGCTTTATGCTCATAATATCCCCGGAAGCCATAAGCGCCCAGTGCCTGTAGGATCCGGACCAATACAAACGGATAATAGGATTCCAAAAATTGAGGACGCCCGACCGGATAAATTTCTTCGAGGCAATCGAGATAATGACCAAGCAAAAACTGACGGACTTTTTCAGGAATATCTGCCTTGGCATCGTACAACAGCGAAGCCACATCGTATTGCAAAGCGCCTTTCCTTCCTCCCTGGTAGTCAATGAACCAGGGATTGTCGCCCATCACCATGATGTTGCGCGACTGAAAATCGCGGAACAGGAAAAAATCGTCCTTAGCCGCCAGCAATACATCGCACAACCCATGGAAATCATCTTCCAGCGCCTGTTCATCAAACGGGATCTTGGCCAGTTTAAGAAAATAGTATTTAAAATAATTCAAATCCCACATCATCGACTGGCGGTCGAAAGCGGCCCTCGGATAACATACGGAATAATCGAGTCCTTGCGCTGCCAAAACCTGAAACTTAGGGAGCCAATGCAATGCTTTTTTATATATTTCGAGAATTTCGGTCGGAAAATCCCCGGATTGGCCACTTTTTTCTCCCGAGGGGCTCCCTGGGCTTACCGGGTCAATCCATGCAGACAATCCGACTGAAATGTTTGTTGAACGTTGCTTTACCAACAATTGATACAGGGTATCATCCCCCAGGTCGGCGATCAGATAAATGCGATTTTCCGGATCGCAGGCAAGCAATTCCGGTACGGGCATCCCTGCCTTGCCGAAATGGCGGGTAAGGTACGCAAACGCCTTGTTTTCACGTAAATCATCATTGTAAGCCCCGATAACAGGGCCTTTAATCCCACAGATCCGGTAATAGTCCCTGTTTGAACCAGAGACAGCCAGCCGGGTCACCGATGGAGGGAATTCTCCGCTCCAGCTTTTGTACAATGCAGATAATTTTTCGTTGGTATCCATCCTTTCATCCATTATTCCTGAGGCCAATCCAAAAACCAGTATTCAAAGTAAACGAAATAAGCCAGTCGCCGGTTCGAGACCACGATAATGGCCGAAATTTTGCTTTTCGTGAGAACGATTTTTTGGAGCAGATGCATAATCTAATTTCAAACGTTAACTATTTTTATCTCTGGTCCCAGATAAATCAACATCCGATCGATCCGGTTGTACCCCATCGATGCAAGGTGACTGGCATAATTGATCAGTTGACCGGCATGGCTTTTCCTGGGATTGCCTGTTTTATAATCGATAACCGTCACACAGTCCCCATCGAATATCACCCGGTCGGGCCGATAAAAGGTTCCTTCGGGAGTGAGTATTTCTGCTTCGGTTTTCACAACAACTTCCTCACTGAAAAATCTTTGCAGTTCCGGATTGCGTATAACCGATCCCAGGAGTTCCCCGGTTTTTTCCACATCCCCCTTTTCGATCAACCCTGTCAGTATCCCTTTTTCGAGCGCAACGGGAACATCCCTGGCGGTTTTGATCCACGACAACAAAGTATGGGCCCGAGTTCCCCATTGCGATTTTGCGTTTGGCTGGTCCATATCCCACATTTCGGGGGCACGCAACCTGATTTTTATCGTTTTGCTCCAATCTTTGCTGATCACGGGCCCGGGCTGGACGGTGGTCAATGTTTCGGATTTTCTTCCGGGCAGATGGTTTTCCCTTTTCCCAAATTCGTACTGAGATTGGTTTTCGCCCCATAATCCTTCATTTTTCAGAAAAAAATCGAAAAATGTGGGCAACGAATTGGGTTCTTTGCTGTTTTTCGGTGGAAAACCGGTAAGGATGTAGAGGCGTTCCTCTGGCCGGGTCATGGCAACATAAAGGATATTGACGAGGTCGAGCATCGACTTTTGTTGTTCATCAACAAATAGATGGGAAAATGGGGTAGCTTCCATCTCTTTCACCCCTGGCAGAATGGCAGTATCCAGTCCGGGGGCAACCGATGGGTCTAATCCGACCCACAGGTATTTGCGGGTATTTTTTAGCGTATCCCTGGCAAATGGGAGGATTACCATGGGAAACTGTAGTCCTTTGGCTTTGTGGATGGTCATAACCTTCACGGCATCCATTCCATCAGAAACCACAACCGACAAGGAATTCTTCTTTTTTTCCCACCAGTCTAAAAAATCGAGAGACCCGGAAGAAATCTTTACCGAAAACTTCAACACTGCGTCCAAAAAAAACTGCAGGTAGATATCGGGTTGTTTGTTAAGGTTATACTTCCTGATGAGGGCTTCACAAAGATCGTAGATGGGCAGCGTAATAAATTCTTCCTTCCGGACCGGTTCATTTTCAAACGTTTCCCCTGTATTGTTTTCTATGAACATAGATATCTCTGCCAATACAATGTCGTTATGCGGTTCAAACAGGAATCGCAGACAGGCGATGATAAACCGGACTTTTAACGATTGGGCGACAAGCAGCGATTCCGAAGATACGACATTCACTCCCTGTTCAAGTAGAAACCTGGCAATCAGACTGGCGTGATGATTGCTTCGGCACAGGATGGCCATATCGCTGTAGCTGAACTGTTCCTGGCTTGCTTCGCGGATTAGGGAGTTTACCCTTTCGAGGGTCGTCAATTCATAACCGGCACCGTCCGCATCCACATCCCCCCTCAGCAACTCCATGCGCACATAGCCTCCAGGTTTCCCCGAACCGGGAAGTTGCTCCAACCCTTTATAGATTTTCTCTTTTCCGGCAGTCAAGACCCGATCGGCTATTATCCGAAAAAAACGGTTATTAAAACCGACAATCGAATCCCGCGAACGATAATTGGTGTTCAGTGCCACCGACTGAAAATTGCATACAAGCGCTTTCTCCCGTTGGTTCAGCACCCGGTCTTTTTCGCTTCCACGAATGGACGGCAGTGCGTTGAACTGTTCAACATCGCCGTTGCGCCAACGGTAAATGGCCTGTTTTCCATCACCAACAACCAGATTGAAATACCCACCGGCCAAGGCGTTTTCTATCAAGGGGATAAAATTCATCCACTGAAGCACAGAGGTGTCCTGAAACTCATCGATAAGGATGTGGTGGTATTTTTCGCCCAGCCGTTCATAAATAAACGGAACCGGCTCGTTCATCACAATGCGGGCGATCCGGGAATTAAATTCGGAAATATGGACCAGGTTGTTTTGTCGTTTGAATTCAGAGAGCGTTTTTTCAATTTCGTTCAGAACCGAAAGTGGATAAATGGTTTTTATAAGCAGTTTTCGAAGAAAATATGTTTCTTTATGGAGCCGGGTTTCATTTTGCAGTTTTTCGAAAATATCGCCCAATTGACCGCTGATGGCATCAATTTCATCGCGGACAGCGACATCCGACTTCTCCGAAAACCATTTATTCTCCTCTACGGTTTTCTTTACATAGGAATTGGGTTCCAGCTTATCGATTTTCCCCGATGCCAGATTTTCAAAATATTTTCCAATGCCGTTTTTCCCCTGAAAGAAGGCATCGGGCGGGATATTGTGCCCATGAATCAATTGAGCCGCAGGAATCGCGATATCCCTGATATTTTTCTCAAATTCCCGGATCATAGAATAAAGGGTTGTTGCAATGGCCTTAAAATGATCCAGCGATAGATGGGACAATTTCTTTACTTCAGCTTGTCCCTCTTCCTCCATCAACAATTTGGCGAACCCGGCCAGCGCTTCATCAATTTTCCAGCCTTTGTCGTCCTCCATCCGGGTTTCGAGAAAATTCACAAGTAGGCTTGTCAAGCCACGATCATCTCCAACCCGTTCCAGGAGCAAGTCAACGGCCGTATATAGCAGCTCGTCGGAGTCCAGTTCAACGTTGAAATTAACAGGCAATCCAAAATCATGGGCAAAAGTGCGGATGAGTTTATGAAAAAACCCATCGATGGTACCAATTGAAAAATCGGCATAATTGTGCAATATCAGTTCGAGTGCCTGCGCTGCATTTCTGGCGATTTCAGATGGGTTAAGTCCGGTTTCCCTTACCAGAAGAGGAAGGAGCGTTGATGAAATGGAATTCCCGGGGTTGGCCGGATCATGAGCAAGGGCCGTCAAGGCTTTCAGCACGCGTTCCTTCATTTCGTTGGCTGCCTTATTGGTAAAGGTAATGGCCAGGATATGCCGGAAATCGCTCGGTTTTAGCAGGAGAATCTTTATGTATTCACGAACCAGGGTGAAAGTCTTTCCAGAACCGGCTGATGACCTGTAAACAGTAAACGACATGGGGCAGTTCCGATTTAGCAGTGATCCATAAAATGTGAAGCGGTTGGGTTCAGGGCCTGATGACTATTTTTTTCGTTATGGTTTTTCCGTTTCCGGTCGCCTGCATGTAATACAATCCCGAAGGAAGGTCCGAAAGGTCAAAGGTATGAAAGGGCCCCGACTGGAAATTTTTGTCAAATTTCACCACTTTTCCCAGGGTGTTTAGAATTTTAATTTCGACAGGCCCATCCGTCGGTAAAGCGGGAAGGGTGATCATTCCATTTGTAGGGTTCGGATAGGGTTCTGCACCGGTTTTTTCGAGTTCGGACTGATGCGCCGGATAATCGACCGTGATGGTTTTTTGTGCAAACCCAAAATTTTGCTGTGCATCCAGTACAAACACCGTATAGGTTTGCGTATCCATGACGGTAATGGTAATTGTTTTTCCTGTTTCCATGGTGCTCCATAAATATTGATACGGTTCGAGGCCCCCGGTAACATCCGCCGTAAGGGTGATGGTTGTCCCATGCATAACAACGGTATCCGGCCCTAGGGTAACCGCAAGCGGTTGTACCGGCATCCGGTAAATATCGCGATAGATAGCGGTAGCGAACATGCCCTCTTCGGTAATTTGCAGGAGCGGGAGCCCTTTTCCGTTTCCCATCCATTTGTATTCGGTGATGTTCCGGTTTAAAGGGAAACCCATTCCCAGCGAATCGATGTACAGGCTATCGTGCTCGTTCACCATCGATTTTATTCTGAGTACCGAAAATTCTCCATACGGGGTTATAAGGGTTCCCCAACCATCTACTTCGCTGTTCCGAATTTTTTGTCGCGATATAAATCCGATTCCGGGAAGGGAAACCGAAAATGAAGCCGTTGAAGACCAGGTAACCCCCGGTTCCAGCGGGAAATGGTAAAAAATATCGGGGTTGTCGTATTTTGCCGGAATAATGGGAATTTCATCGGTCCTATATGCCAGTCCCATATCGCCATAGGAAGAAGTTTCATTTTTATAAAATTCAAAACCATCGGTCAACGGAAGTCCCGGAATGGCAGAAATCGGGGAGGCAAGATTGGCCCCGTTCAACAGGCCAAAGTAAATGTAATAAGCGGTTGGCGTTGTATTTACATTTACAAAAGAATCCACTCTCTGCGATTGTGGCTGCAAAGCCGAAAAATCCCAAATCGTGTCCATCCCTGTTTGGTTATATCCTGTCGGGACTATGCTTGTCATACTGACCCTCAACGTGTCGCCGATGTGAGGCATATCCGATGACTGGATTACAATTTGTGCAAATCCTGGTGTGCAAGTCAAGCTGGTAAGGACAACAACTGTGCACAAATATCTGATAATCCTATTTTTAATAATCATAATATAGAGTGTTAAAGATTTATATGCATTAAAATTAACTCCTTTTCTTTATTTTACATCTACTTTTTTCGCCCTTTTAAAAAGATCGGCAAAATTGGTGAAATCACGCTGATACGTAAGCCCAACTCCCTGGGTATAGGGTGCATTGTTATAAAGGATATTCAAGGTATTGGTACGGTTATAGGCATGTACCCGCCATCGTCTGTTGCGGGTGAGAATGTATTGAATATTGATATCGCCGACGATGGTGCTGGATTGTTGTACGGTGGCGTTGTTGTATGAGTTCATCCCAAAAGTACCATCAATCAGCAGCCGGTCGTCGAAAAGCTGGGTCGAAATTCCCACATCGAATTCCTGCGCCGTTGTAGCCGTTGCCATTTTATAATTAACATTGACGTTAACATTTTGAGAAACTGCGGAGAGCCAGCTGTTAAACTGATTGGTAAGCAACGACATACCGGTTGAACCGACATCGACACCTGAGCCCGAAGTGCCCACCACAGGTTTAAACTGGTTCATAACCAGCAAGTAAATGGTTTGTTCGTTCATCACCGTGGCGTTGGTTGTATCGATACTCGAATAGACCAGTGACCGGATATCTTCGGCAGCATTGGGGAGGTTTATGCCAAAAGAGATATCCGGATTCAATAATTTTCCGGTAAGCCGGATGATGCACTCAACCGGGATGCGTATTCCCTCTTCTTCAGGATTGACAGTCAATCCTTTCAACGGGGCTTTGGTTTTATAAACGGCGGAAACCGAGACATTGGCATCGGCAGGATCGCCTGTCCAATTGATATTGCTTCCTTCACTGATTTGCATTGGAAGCCGCAGGATATTCCTGAAGGTAAACAGGAAGGAACCTTTGCTGATGGTATAGGTACCGGCAAGGGTAAAAGGCGTGGTTGGTGTCATTCCCATGACAAGGTTGCCGTTTCCGGAAGCACGGAGGTTCCCCAACTGATTGGGGAGAAAAACATCAACCTGGGCATCGGGGGTAACGCGCAATCCCAGATCGAGGGTCAATCCCGAATTGTCTTTTTTTGGCATCCGGGTTTTTGCCCCTTCCGTAGTATCGACCGATGGATTGACAAAAACAATGTAATCGGTTTGCCCGATCGATTCTGTCAGGTCGATGGGGATGACAACCTGTGTATTTCCGCCGGTACTGGCTTTTACCGATATTTTAATATTTGCAGGGTCACCGGTAATGGTAACATTTCCGGTTCCCCGTGCCTGTCCGTAAAAAACGCTGTTTTGTGCCCGTGTATTTTTAAAAGCGGCAAAATCTTTCAGTTCCAGTTTCAACCCCAAATTAAAATCTTTAAAATACCGATGGGTAATTCTGCCATTTAACCATGATTTGTTTCCCAGTGAATCGTACAAAGTGATGTTGTTAAAAATAAAAGCATTGGTATCAATGGTAACCACATCGGCTAAGGAATAAGGGACATTCAGGTAATTGATTTTAAATTCGGTACGCATGAGATTAACCTTTCCGGTCATTACCGGTTTCTCGGGGGTTCCGGTAATCCTGACTTTTCCTGAAACCAACCCATTGATCCCCGACATAAAATCCGCCACAAAAGGGGCAATCATTTTCAATCCCAGATTTTTTAAAACCAACTCAAAAACGAAATGAGGATGTTCCCCGGCCATATAATAGCTGCCCGAAAGTGCCAATGGCAAATTGGTCCCGGCGTTGCCCGTGTACATGATTTTTAATACAAGATCGAACCGGGAAGCATAATCATCATAGGTAAGGTCAAAACCGGCATCCCCCAACAGTTCCCCATTCAGCTTTAACCGGTCAACCCTCAGGTTTGAAAGCGCCGAAAATTTCTTTTCAGGATTGGTCAGGAGGATACTGCCACTCAGCAACCCATCGATGTTGATCATAGGATTGCCGACCAATTTGTCAATTTCCGAAATATTAATTTTATTAAAATCAATCCGAAGCGTATCCCCAGGCAGGGACGAAAACTCCCCGTTCAGGTTAAGATATTGATCGTCAGAATGAAAAAACACATTCGCTAAGCGGATCCGGGCCGTATCGAAAAATACCCGGTTGGCCGTATCGAGATTCCAGAATTTATCGCCCAAAAATGCATGAAAACGGGTCAACCGGAATTCGACATCCGGAATATTCCGGAAACAGAGAAACCCTTCAAAATCGCTCCTGATTTTTGCTTTATTCCACGAAACCCCAAAATGGACGCTATCCTGCCGTAGGTTTGAAACCATTTGGAAGGCTTCAACCTTAACTTCAAGCGAATCTTTTTGATCGGCTTTTTTTAAAAAAAGGGTAGAACATCCGGTTTGCACAGAAAGATTGTCTTTGACATTTTCAGCCTCTAACTGCCAGTTGTTCAATTCAATGCCATAAATCTGTAGAAAAGGGGATTCGCCCGTCATGACCAAAGTTCCCTTTTCTTCGTTATACGAACCCTGGATATAAGCATGGGGCGCAATGCGGAGAAAAGGCACAAAAACCCGGGTCAGTTCATCGGTGGCAAGAAAGCTGATCTTGTAGTTCATTACCTGATTGGCCATTTCATTGAGGGTATCCAACGATCCCCTCATGGTAAAAGAGGCAATATAATTTTTTATGAACAAAGAAAGCGAAGGGATCAATTGCTTGAAAGAAAAAGAACCCGAAACGTCGGCGTTGATGAAATCGGAACGAAGATGGTAACTCTTACCGGATGCCGTATCCTGCATGGTTACAAGGGAACAATGGTCCATGGTTATAAGGTTCCCGTTTTCGTTGTATGTCAGGCTATCAATATGAATAGAACCTTCGATATTATCGAGACCCGTTCCGCAAAAATCGACCGTAACGCCGGCAGTAAGCGTTTCTGCGGAATCGCGGTCCAGAAGGTGCAGGTTGTAAAGTTGTGCATAATCTATCCGGGCCGAAAAATCAAATTCCGGTAAGGTATCCGCCATATCGATCAATCCTATAAAACCAATTTGCAGGTTGGTATCCCGGACCGAGAAAGCGCCATCGAATTTCTTTTCTGTCAGGTCACCATTCAGGTCAATGTTGCGGTAGTTATAATGATTCATATAAACCGAATCAATATGGGCATTCAGGGTCAGGTCCGCGTCACCGAGCGTAAAGCCTTTCCCATTGATCACGGCCTGCATGGTTACCGCCCCCAGAAGGGACGATTGGTCCAACAGCTTTCCCATGTCAAAGGCATGGATGGCAAGTTTCCCATTGTAGGCAATTAAAGGGCTCCCTTTTTGTTTTTTCAGGGTAAGATCGGTCACAAGCTTTCCCAGGTTGGTTGCGATACGGGCATTGGCCACAAAATCGTTATAAAAACCGGTAAAAAGTCCCCGGATACTCACGACCCCGATGTTCGACAACATGCCAGGCAGTTCCGGCCTATTATTTTCACCGGGCAACAGAAACGATTCAATATCGTTTTTATTAGTATTTAATGATTTGATATTCAAATCGATAAACGTTTCTTCAATGTTGGGCAAGCCCAGGGCGCTGACATCGCCGAAAAAGAAGGTATTCCTCCCGTAGGCCAACCGCAGGTTGCGTGCTTTAAAATTACTTACTTTCCCACGGATATCTCCCGAAAGGCGGATCCTGTCTTTCATGGCCAGCAATTCCGGGGCAAAGTATCCGATATCCTGCAGATCGAGGTACGAAGGTTCAATTTTTGTTTGAATGGTCACAGCATTAAGAAAATCAGAGTAAGCGTTCCAACGGTCATATAAAAAATCGAAAGTAAGGGAAAGGTCAGAGTGCGGGGTTTGGATTTTCAGGTTGTGGGCTTTTAGAAACGCTGGCCCCACCTGAAATTCCCCGCTCAGGTTGTGCAGCCTAAAACCAGAACGTTCGTGGGCGGCAAGATGTTTGATATTTGCATGGATGGTATCCCCATCAAAAAACACATCGGTCAGGTCGAGGTTTATCCGTGAAACGTCGATATTGGAGTAATCCATACCAACGGGTTCCAGCGGTTCATTTTTATCCTGAAAATGGAAGCGGGTATCTTTCAGGCTCACTGCAGAAAACGATAGGTGCCAAGGGGTTGAAGAAGTCGTATCGGTACTGGCAGTCGTATCGGAAGATGCAAAATAATCGAGGATGGGCTGAAGGTTTAATGAACTGTCGCCCCGATGGGTCAGCAATTGCACGATTCCCTTATCTATCAAAACCTTCCGTACATTTACCCGGTGCTTCCCCATACTGAAACGGCCTGGTTTTACAGCCAGGGTTTTGGCCGAAAACAGCGTCTCACCATGCTGGTCTCCAAGATAAATATTTTCGATCACGAGCCCCTGGCGCAGGGAAAGATCAAAACCACCAATCCTTACTTCGCTCTTCCATTCCCCCGAAAGATATTGTGCCGCCAATTGGGCCATCAGCGACTGAATTTTTTCACTCCTGAATACAGAATAAAGGGTTGTAAGCAGCGAAAAAACGACTACCAGGATATAAAACAATATTTTCAGGAGTGTTTTTATGGTACTTTTGCGTTTCCTTATGAAAATTTACATTTTAGGCATTGAATCGTCGTGCGATGATACTTCGGCATCAGTAATACGGAATGATGTGATCTGTTCGAATGTCATTGCCGGTCAGCAGGTCCACCAATCGTTCGGAGGGGTTGTTCCTGAACTGGCCAGCCGCGCCCATCAGCAAAACATCATTCCTGTTATCGATACTGCGGTTAAAAAGGCAAATATAAAGAAAAATCAGCTTTCGGCCATCGCTTTTACCCGGGGTCCCGGGTTGTTGGGTTCTCTCCTTGTCGGAACATCCTTTGCCAAGTCAATGGCCTTAGGGTTAAACATTCCCCTGATCGAGGTCAATCACCTCTCGGCACACATCATGGCGCATTTTATCAGAAATGAAACCCATACAAACCCCATCCCTGCATTTCCGTTTCTTTGTCTGACCGTTTCGGGAGGGCATACCCAGATTGTAATAATCCGGGAAAATTTCGACATGCAGGTAATCGGCAGGACCATCGATGATGCTGCGGGCGAAGCATTTGACAAAGCTGCCAAAATCATGGGCCTCCCTTATCCGGGGGGACCGGCCATCGACCGGCTGGCACAGGAGGGCGATCCGCTCCGGTTTAAATTTGCACGACCGGTCATTTCCGGACTGGATTTCAGTTTCAGCGGACTGAAAACCTCCATCCTTTATTTTCTCCGGGACCGGTTAAAGGAGGATGCTGCATTTATCGAAAAAAACAAACCTGACCTGAGCGCTTCCATCCAGGCAACCATCATCGATATCCTGATACAAAAGTTACGCAAAGCAGCCGATCAAACCGGTATCCATGAAATTGCCATTGCAGGTGGCGTTTCAGCGAATTCCGGATTACGGCAGGCCCTATCCCTGGCCCGTGAACGTTTTGGTTGGAAAACCTACGTCCCGCCCATAGAATATTCAACCGACAATGCTGCCATGATTGCCATTGCAGGATATTATAAGTTTCTGAACAACGATTTTTCAAACCAAAGCGTTACCCCTTTTGCAAACGAAAAACAGGAATCAGGGAAGAACATTGAGCAACTTCATCGCAACCGACACTTCCCGTATTTGTAAAGGGCAGGATTGCCCGGATAGAATCGCCCGGCAGCAGGTTATCGGCACTCAACGTCAAGTCGTTGATCCGGAGCTCTATGGGCAACGAAGGATCCCAAAACGGGTACGGGAGCGTGGCGCTCAACGGAACATTGGGAAACAAACCCAATAATAACAAGAAAAAACAAATTTTGATAATGGAGAAGGGGGAATGTTTCATCCTATTTCGTGCCTAAAATGTCGAACCTTTCGTCTTCTACCGGGTAAATGGTTTTGCGGTAACGGTCATAATGGTAATAGTACTGCAATATTTCATTTGGGGGAAGGTTTATGGCTATGTACTGGTTCATAAAATAATCGTACAGATAACCGGCATGCTTCTTCCCCAGATAGGCTGCCAAACCATAAATATCCTTCATCTGTAAAGTATCGATATTATATTTATACACAACGTTATTTGACCAGATGTCGAAATAGAACTGTCCATCAAAAGAATCATACGCCGTAAAAGATGAATACAAGACCGTTTTGCGCGCCTTGGTCGTATTGGCCTTGCCGAGTTCGAACCAGCAACTGAAATCGATGGCGTTCAAATCAAACCGTTTATAGTAGATGGTATCTTCAAAAGGTTCTTCATCTTCCAGTGGATAAAGGTATTCGTCGAGCTGTACCTGTGCAATATCCAGTACATACGACTGAGGTTTGTCGGTCAGAAAAGCGTCGAAAGCATCGTTCAGATAAACATTGAAGCCCAGGGCCCGCAATTCGCCAAGAAACCGGTTCATATAGGTTTCAAGCAACAGGCTGTCGCTGACATTTTGCATAAAGGTACTGGTGGCCCACAAGGCCGAATCCTGCCCCGCTTCGTTCAGCGAATCAAAACCTTCGATCACTTCGCCTTTGTGGTTGTATTTAAAAACATTTTCGGGAGGAAGCACCAGAAGGTTGATTTCGTGTGGCGACTGATTAAAAACCTGGGCGATCTTACGTTCCGGCAAACAGGACGTCAGCAAAAAAACACCCGCAGTAAAAACAATGAAAAAGAAGAGGGCAGTTTTACATTTCATAGAAACAAGAGATTCCGGATTAATGTAACTGATAATTTGCAAATTTATTATTTTTTTTGAAGGGGTTCCCTTTTTGGCCATGGAGGATGGTATTTGTGTTTTTTTGAAAATTCTGATGAAAATTTTATAAGTTTGCGCTTTTTCAATCCTTCGGGTTTCATCTGTTTCATTGATCCAGCGTCGGATCTTTTTATCCATTATCACTGTTTATGAAGCGTATTGCCTTGTTACTCCTGTTTATGGTCGTTCTCCGGCCATCGATGGCCAGTTCCATTACGGTTTCCGGAAAAGTCGCCGGCACCTGGGATGTCGATACGGTCTATGTAGCCGGTAACCTTCGGGTCAATGCCGATACTTTGTTGCATATTCTGCCCGGGACGCGGGTTGTTTTTCAAGGGCATTACGAACTATGGGTACTGGGTGTTATCAGGGCCATGGGAACTGTTGAGAGCCCGATCCTTTTTACGGTGGCCGACACCCTTGGTTTTTCCGACACCTTGTCCACTTCGGGGGGATGGCATGGAATCGTCTTCAACCAGGTAAGCCCGATGGCCGATACCAGTTTTTTTTCACATTGCAGGTTTGAATTCGGAAAAGCCATTGCCCTTGATTCTATTGGGGTTTATGGTGGCGTCATGCGAATTTTCAACTGGGGGAAAGTAGTGGTTTCCGATTGTGTTTTTTTCCACAACCTGGCCGGTAAGTGGGGTGGCGCCATCTATGCCAGATATGCCGATATTGTTGTTCAACGTTCGGTGTTCAGGGAAAACCGTTGTGGCGCTTTGACGGCCCCCTACGGTTACGGAGGGGGCTTCTGTTCCGTTCATTCCATGCCGGTTTTACAGTATAACCTGTTCGAAGACAACGCATCCACAGGGATCGGGGGGGGCGCCTCCTTTGAATTCTCCGATCCGGTACTTCAACACAATATTTTTCGTCAGAATTATTCGGGGTTGGGGGGCGCCATCGGTTATCTGCGTTCATCCCCTGTCCATGTAGCTTCAAACAATCTCATCGAAGGGAACCTGGCCCAATTTTTTGGAGGCGGGATTTCCTGTATCCGTTCCAATACGGCATTTTCAAACAACACCATTGTTAATAACCAGGCCGCTTACGGTGGCGGTTTTTATGCCAACGACTCGGCATTCCCGGCCCATTACAATTCAATTTTTTATTACAATGCCGCTGCGGTGGGACAGGAGGTTTACATCTGGGATATTCATTCGGCCCCCGATTTCAGGTATTGCAATGTGGCGGGAGGCAAGGAAGATTTTCAGGGAAGCGGCGGACAACAAGGGTATCACGGCGTTTATGAAAATAACCTCGATACCCTTCCCGGTTTTACAGGTTCGGGCGATCACCCGTTTTCACTTTCCGGCCAATCGCCCATGACAGACCGAGGGACCCCGGATACGGCAGGCTTGCAGGTTCCGGCGAAGGACCTTGCAAACGCCGACCGGATTTATAACAACCGCATTGATATTGGTGCTTATGAATGGGCTCCTCCAACAGGCGTGTTTCCAAGGGATGACAACAGAGCCAGGATACAGGTTTTTCCAAATCCCGTAAGGACTTCCTTAACAGTTTCGATCACCCTGGAATACCCTGAATCATTTATGATCGCGATCCATACCTTAGAGGGAAAACCGGTGTGGCATTCAGAAATAAAAGAGTTTCCTGCTGGTGTTCATCATCTGGAGATCGCCGATCGGGAAGTAGGGACAGCACAATGGAAGTTTGGGGTTTATATTCTCCGGTTTTCCGGCTCAAAAACCGAAAAATCAACTCCTTTTCTTTTTATCCGGTAATTTATTGCCGTACTTTTGAGGGGCAGTTAAATTTCGCTTGCAAGCATTTTAACCCCGAATTTCCTCCCATAATCGACACACATTGCCTGAACCTCCTGGTGTGGTTTAAATTTCACCATCAATCCTTCATCAAAAAGTTGCAGTTTCAGGTTTCCCAACATTGCGTTCATGATCTTCACCCCCTCCCCACTCCATCCATAGGAGCCAAAGGCCGCAGCAAGTTTGTTTTTGTCGCGGAGCGGGTTGATCAATGCAAATACCTGATAAACAGGCAACAGGATATTCTGGTTAAACGTAGGGCAGCCAAGGATCAGGGCCGATGCCTCTATGATTTTCTGTTCCAGTACAGGGAGGTCGGCTGTTTCGAGGTCGTACAGGTCCACCTCTATGTCGCCGGCCAGTTTCAGCCCTTCCGCAATTTTTTCGGCCATGGTCGCCGTATTGTGGTAAGCAGAAACATAACCTATTAAAACCCGGTTTGGCTTTGGGTTTTGAAGCGTTTCCAGGGCATATTGTTCGGTAAGGCCAACATATTTCTTCCAGTTTTTTCGTAAAATGGCCCCATGACCGGGACAGATGACATCAATTTCCAACGGTTTAATCTTTGCGATGGCCTGGAGGATAAAGCGGCTGAAGGGTTTCATGATGACATCGAAATAGTATTTGAAAGCATCGTCAAAATTTCCGACGGCATCGTCGAACACCCCTTCGTTGCAATAGTGTGCGCCAAAAATATCGCAGGTAAAAAGCAGCCGGTCTTCCTGAAGATAGGTGATCATGGAATCGGGCCAGTGCAGGTTGGGGGCGCTGACAAACTGAAGGGTTTTGTTTCCCAGGTCGAGCGTGTAGCCATCCTTGACAATCCGGTGGCGGAATTCAAAACCGAGAAGGTCGCGGAGATAACGGATGGCATTTCCGCTACCGACAATCTCTGCGTTGGGGGCGAGTTCCAGCAACCTCGAAATACATCCCGAATGGTCGGGTTCGGTATGGTTGACAACGATGAACTCAATTTCCGAAGGGTCAACAACCTGCCGGAGTTTGGCTAAGTAGGTATCCCAAAACTTTTCTTTGACCGTTTCCACGACCGTTTTCCGGGTGGCGTTGATAAAATAGGAATTGTAACTGGTCCCATATTTGGTTTCCATCACCACATCAAAAGTGACGATGTCGCGATCAAGGACCCCAATCCAACTGACGTCGTTGGAGACTTTAAGAACTTTTTGGTCGAACATATTCATATACAATTTACGATGAACGATTTATGATTGATTACAGGGGCAATTCCATTTGGATGGCTTCGCCGGGTTCATCCCCGGGCTTTTGGCGATGGCCGGGTTGGGCAGGTTTCCCGGGTTGGGCAGGTTGTTCGGGTTGAGTCAGTTGCCCGGGTTGGGCAGGTTTTTCGGGTAAATCAGAAGGGCCGGGTTGGGCAGGTTGCTCCGGTTGGGGAGGTTGTCCGGGTGAAGCAGAAGGGCCGGGTTGGGCAGATTGAGCAGGTTTTCCGGGTAAATCAGAAGGGCCGGGTTGTTCTGATTGGGCGGGTTGGGCCGGTTGCCCAAGTGTTTCGGGTGGTTCGGGTGAACCAGAAAAATCCGTCGTAGGGTGTATCCAGGAAATTTTCTTCAGGGAATGGGCGGTAATCCGTTTTCCTTTGGCTTTATAGCCTTTTATCCCGATAAAACCGGTTACATCAAGCTCCTCCCGTTCTGTTCCTTTGGTTTTCAGTTTCGGGTCAAAGAAAATTTCAATTTTCGGATTGGGTTCCGGGGTAAACAAGATCAGTTCATTCCCATTTTCCACAAAGGGAACTTTTTTCTCAAGGGGTTCTGCCCGGAAACGTTTCACATAGTAGTGTTTGGTTTCATTTTCAAGATAAACTGCCGTATATGCCTTTTCGGGGTCATATTTTTCAATATGGACCATATCCTCGTCAAAATGGGTCGAAAGGTCGAAAGAGGTCAGCCGGTAATGGCCTGATTGCATGATGGAGAGAATCCGGTCGTTTCCTGAAAAAGCGCCCAGCAGGGTTCCCCGTTGGTCGCTGTTGAGCCGTTGGACCGTTTCATCGTACCATATATTGAGAGAACCGAGCGTAGAAATGCCCTCCTGACGTTGTTCGATTTTCCGGACCGGATATTTGGTAAGTATATTGCCCATGGAGCCCCTGCCTTTGATGGCAATATCGGCGAAGTTGAAATCGAAGGATTGTTTTTTCAGCCGTGCTTTGGGTTTTAGTTCAATGCGGACCACTTCTGCCTCGCCATTGGGATTGGCCGTAAAATAAAGCGCTTTCGATCCCGGGGAACCTTTGGTCACATTGTATTCCTTGTCGCGCGAAATGCCCAGCACGCTGAACCGTTTGACAAAAATTTTGCCGTTTTTCCCATCGCGGTAAATCAGGTTATACACCGTACGTGTATCATTTTTGTTAAAAACAGCGATGTGGATGATATTTTGTCCGACAAAGATTTTTTCGGCCACCTTAACAACGATGAAAGTCCCGTCGTCACGAAACACAATAACATCGTCAATATCGGAACAATCGCACACATAGGAATCTTTTTTCAATCCGGTACCGGCAAAGCCCTCTTCCCTGTTGACATAAAGTTTTTCGTTTGCAGCGGCAACCTTGGCTGCTTCAATGGTATCGAAACTACGGATCTCTGTGCGCCGTTCCCGGTTTTTACCATATTTTTTCCGGATTTGGCGAAAATATTCAATGGCAAAATCAATCAGATGGGCAAGGTGGTTATCGACTTCGTCCATTTCAACTTTCAGCGATTTCATCACTTCGTCGGCCCGGGCCGCATTGTATTTTGAAATGCGTTCGATTGGAATTTTTCGCAATTTCTGGACATCCTCTTTAGAAACCGTGCGGATGATCTGTTTAGCGAAGGGTTTCAATCCCCGGAAGATGGCGTTGTCGATCTCTTCGGTGGTTTTGCATTTTTTGATCCCTTCATACACTTCATTTTCAATAAATATTTTTTCGAGCGATGAATAATGCAACTGATCGAGCAGTTCCTGCCGGCGGATATCGAGTTCCAGTTTCAGCAGGTCAACCGTTCGTTGGGTATTGGCTTTCAGGATTTCTGAGACTCCCATGAACCTTGGCTTTCCATTTTCGATGACACAGCAATTGGGGGAAATGGAAACTTCGCATTCGGTAAAGGCATAGAGGGCGTCGATGGTAGTGTCGGGAGAAACGCCCGGGGAGAGATGGATCAGGATTTCGACATCCCGTGCTGTATTGTCGTCAATTTTTCGGACCTTGATTTTTCCTTTATCATTGGCAACCAAAATAGAATCGATGATGGACCCGGTTGTAGTCCCGAAGGGTATTTCGCGGATGACCAGTGTTTTTTTGTCCTCGAGGCCAATTTTGGCGCGGAGCCTTACCTTTCCGCCCCGGAGCCCATCGTTGTAGCGGGAAACATCGGCCATTCCACCCGTAGGGAAATCGGGAAAAAGGTCGAACTCCTTTCCCTGTAAAATCTGAATGGAAGCATCGGTCAGTTCGATGAAATTATGGGGCAATATTTTCGAAGCCAATCCAACGGCAATCCCTTCGACCCCCTGGGCAAGCAACAAAGGAAATTTTGCAGGCAAGGCGACAGGTTCCTTGTTGCGGCCATCGTAAGAAGCCTGCCACGCAGTTGTTTTGGGATTGAACAAAATTTCGAGGGCAAATTTCGAGGGACGGGCTTCAATGTACCTTGGGGCTGCCGCACTGTCGCCGGTCAGAATGTTTCCCCAGTTTCCCTGGGTATCGACCAACAGGTCTTTTTGACCAAGTTGAACAAGTGCATCGCCGATAGAGGCATCGCCATGCGGGTGATATTTCATTGTATGGCCGATGATGTTGGCCACTTTATTGTACCGGCCATCATCGAGCTCTTTCATGGCATGAAGGATCCGGCGTTGGACCGGTTTCAGCCCATCGGTAATTTCAGGCACTGCCCGTTCAAGGATCACATAGGACGCATAATCCAGAAACCAATTCTGGTACATTTCCGAAAGATGTACCGTTTCCTTCAACATCCCCGATTCCAGTTCCGGGTTATCGTCATTGTCGTTCGTTATTTCGTCAGAGAACATTATAAATATACAAAAATCAAACCTAAAAAATCAAACAAAGCTCTATTAATCAGCACATCATCACATCATCACATCATCACATCATCACATCATCACATCATCACATCATCACATCATCACATCATCACATCATCACATCATCACATCATCACATCATCACATCATCACATCAGCACATCAGCACATCAGCACATCATCACATCAGCACATCATCACATCATCACATCATCACATTTTTTTCATTTCACCAACCTTGATATGGCTTTGAACGAATCGGTGCCACTATGGCGCAGCAGTTCAAAAAGGATGGCTTCGTAGGTAGTAATGATGGCCCCTTCCTGGCGCATCCGTTCCAATGCCATTAATTTGTCGTTGGGTTTGCGCGATGAGACACAATCCTCCACTACCACCGGATGATAACCATTGTGTTTCAGGTCGATCACCGTTTGTAAAACACAAACATGGCTTTCGATGCCGGCGACGATCACAAATTCTTTTCCCGAAGCTGCCAGTTCAAGCATAAAACGGGGTTCATCGCAACAACTGAAGGTAAATTTTTCGATCCGTTCAACCCCGTCCAGGCCATGGGCAATGGCAGGGATGGTAGGTCCCAACCCTTTCACATACTGTTCGGTCACAATCATTGGAATGGAAAGGATTTTTAAGCCTTCGATGAGCAGAGGGACATTGGCGGCCAGTTTTTCATGTTCATGAATAGCCGGGAACAACCGCTCCTGAAAATCGATGATCAGGGCTACTGAATTTTCTTTAGCGATCCTCATTTCATTTAATTTTTAGATGTTTGACAAAAAAAAGGCTTCTATTCCGTTTGGTGGTTTTTTGTTGGCAATTCAATACAAAAGTAGGATTTCTATGGGTAAAGCGCATGTTTTGTTAACAAATTAATATTTGCTAATTTTGCGCCCCATAAAAAAGCGGGTCCCGTAGCTCAGTTGGATACCTGCCTGCCGGCAGGCAGGGAGCAACAGCCTTCTAACGTGGTCAGGATTTTATGATTGATAAAAATGGTCCCGTAGCTCAGTTGGATACCTGCCTGCCGGCAGGCAGGGAGCAACAGCCTTCTAACGTGGTCACGGTTTTATGGTTTATACATATGTACTAAAAAGTCTGAATTATAATCGATATTATGTCGGTATTACAATGGATCCGGATCGAAGAATTAAAGAACATAACTCGGGAAAAACCAAATCAACAAGTTATTATCGTCCGTGGCAGTTTCTTTTTTCAGAATCATTTGAAACCAGGATTGAAGCAAGAAAAAGAGAGAAATATTTGAAAAGTGGCATTGGAAGAGAGTTTATAAAAAAAAGGTCCCGTAGCTCAGTTGGATAGAGCAACAGCCTTCTAAGCTGTGGGTCGCGCGTTCGAATCGCGCCGGGATCACGAAATAGTTCAAATTCCTTTCTTAGGTCTTCCTGCATACGTTTTGTTAAAAACCCATTTTTCGTTTTTATCCATTGCACATAATGGCCTGAATTTTTGGGAGTATTATCCAATGTCACGTATGGCTATAGAACTATCTGGAAGTACTTTGTCATAATATTTCCTGTAAAATCCAGTATGAAATATATTCATCATTTTTCCGATGAAATGCCCAGTCTTTCCAGTTGGTTTTGATCCTTGTTTTTCTAGTCCCATCGTTAATCAAGGTATAATGTTTGTTGCTTACGTCAATTCCACACAATTTTGTCACCATAGCGACTTTTTTTGCCAGTCTCTATAATCCGATAATTGTGCAGCGATCATCATTAAAAAGTAGCTGGAAATTTTGATTTGGATCGTAAAATTTATTGTATTGGGGGTAACGGTGGGCCTTAAAATATTTCTACTTGTATTATCTTCGAGATTCGAGTAAAGTCCTTATCCATGGTTTGGATAATCAAATCAAATTCAATACCGATTAGGAAGGCCATCAGCGCAAATCATTAATCTTGTGCTGCAAATCAACTGAAGAATAATCCTTCTTTAAATTCTTCAACCCATTCTCCCAGGAGAAGGAAAGTTGTTCCTTGGGGAGTGTCGATTTCTTTCCAGCCATGTATTTCGCCTTCAAGCACTCAGCATACTCAATTAACTGTTTTTGAATATCTTTAGGCAAGTTCTCGAAATCAGACATGAAAGATGTAAATTCCATTTTACCATACTTTAATACAAAGGTAAGAAAATATTCTTTCCGTTCGCCTACAGAATTAATGCCCATATCCACTAATAAATAGTACTTCATGCTGGGCACTACGTGCCACATGAAGTCCTATTTATTAGGTGCAGGTTTATTTTATTCTTGATTAGTAACAAGTTACCGTATCACCAACTTCTTACTCTCCACCCCCTCCCTGGTCTGTATTTTCACGAGGTAAATACCTTGTGCCATCGTGCTTACATCCATCTCAACCAGGGTTTGATCCTTGAACTTTATTTGCCTTACCTGTTCTCCTTTCATATTGAAAACGCTGATTGTTGTTTCTCCAGACACCATATTGGTTCCTGTAATAGTAATCTTTTTGTTTGAGGGATTAGGATAGAGAGAGACTGTTGATCTGGGGGGTGAAGGTTCTTCAACATAAACAGCTGGACCGCCACCATCGGTAGTTTTTAAGATGGTTCCTCCATCGCCCACTGCATAACCTGTATTGGCATCGGGAAAGCATACAGAGGTGAGTAAGGTATTTGCGTTGCTCGTTAATACAAACCAAGTCAAGCCTCCATTAAAGGTTTTTAAGATGGTTCCCATAGCACCAACGGCATAGCCTGTATTCACATCTGTAAAGTTAACAGATGACAAAGATGCAGTTGTCCCACTTGGTAAAGCAGTCCATGTTGTGCCTCCATCAACTGTTTTTCTGATGGTTCCATTTTGACCTACGACATAACCTGTAATTGTATCAGTAAAATAAACCGATGAAAGAACCTGATTTGTTCCGCTGGTTTGAAAAGTCCACGTACTTCCAGCATTAGTGGTTTTTAAAATTACTCCGCCAGCATCATAACTACCACCAGCAATAAATCCTGTATTGGTGCTTGGAAAGTAAACGGAGTAATAATGAATCTCATTATTATCGGTTAATCGAGTCCAGGAAACACCTCCATTAGTGGTTTTTGCGATTTCACCAAACATACCAACCGCATAACCTGTGCTGGCGGACGTAAAATAAACTGATTTTATGGGAATTGTTATTCCAGCCTGTGAAGGGTACCAGGAAATTCCTCCATTTATGGTTTTAAGCATTAATAAACTACTTGTTGCCGGGTTAACTGCTACATACCCTGTGGTGTCATCGGTAAAATAAACTGATTGTAAACCCTTGGTTGTCCCACTGGATAAGGCCATCCATGTTGTACCTCCGTCAAAGGTTTTTAGAATGGTTCCTTCATTGCCAACTGCATAGCCCAAATTGGTATCGGTAAAGAAAACTGAATTTAATCGGTTAAAAGTTTTTCCAGTCGTTAAAGCTGCCCACGTTGTGCCTCCGTCGATGGTTTTTAATCTGACTCCATAATCACCCACAGCAATTCCTGTAATCGAATCGGTAAAAAAAATAGAATACAAGAACAATGAAGTCCCACTTAACTGAGTAGTCCAGGTTGCACCACCATCATTGGTTTTCAAAATGGTTCCAGCCAAACCTACAGCATATCCAGTATTAACAGCAGGAAAACAAACTGCTCGTAAAAGTTTTGTTGTCCCGCTCTGCAATGTACTCCAGGAAGAACCTCCGTCAATGGTTTTTCTAATTGTTCCTTGATCCCCCACAACATAACCCGTAATTTTATCGGTGAATGTCACTGATAATAAAAGTTGAGAGGTTCCACTTTGGAATAATGTCCATGTCGCCCCTCCATCGGTGGTTTTTACAACGTTTCCTCCACCACCAGCAGCAAAACCAGTAATTGAATCGATGAAGTAAACCGAATAGAACTCCCGTGGGCTTCCGTTCAATACAATATTCCAGTTTATACCCCCATCGCTGGTTTTTAAAATAATTCCCAAATAATTCGAGGTATTCCCTCCTGCCGCATATCCAATATTGGCATTAGTAAAGGTAATTGAAAATAATGGTAAAGTTGTTCCACTCACTAAAGTTGTCCAGGTCGCTCCTCCATCAATGGTTTTTAAGATGACCCCATGGTCACCTGACACATATCCTGTATTGCTATCAGTGAAATAAACGGAAAATAAATTCACGGTTGTGCCGCTGGATAAAGTAATCCAGGTTGTGCCACCATCAATTGTTTTTATGATGCATCCAACAAGACCTACTGCATAGCCAGTATTAGAATCTGTATAGTAAACTGAACGCATCGAATTCCCATCTGGTAAGGGGTTTTGCCAGGTCCACTGGGAATATGCAAATACGGAAATTTGCATTAAAATAATTAGAGAGTAGATTTTTTTCATTTTATTGGGTTTTATTGTTTTAACCTCTTATAGGCTTTTTTAACTTGACCATAACGTGTGGCCTGTAAATATTGTGCCGTATTTGCCGTGAATAAGAAGAAATCAGATGGCAGCATGGGATTTACAAGCATGTTAGCAACCATGATTATTATTTTTCCGTTAATATTACTTTTTCCTTGAATCTTTTCTTCAACATTTTTCGTAAATGCAATACATCCTTTTCTTCGACATTCAATCCAAATTCAACCATGTCTCCAGACCATTGAATATTAATTTTTTTCTTACTCAATTCTATAAGGATTTAATCCGAATAGCCCAGATCGGTATCTGATTCACTCGTTTCTATATGATAAAAATCATTTTCATAAAGCTCTTCCGGATAGCTTCTTTGGATTGAAAAAAACTTTTCATTAGAATTTATAATCTCATCTATTGTCTGATTTTCATCATATCCCTTGTCCTTTGTATCTGAAAAGTGGATCGTACACCCGAAATCGGGATCATCGTTTATTATCAATTCTATGCACGAAAAATTCATACTTCTTGTTTTTATTTCATGGTTGCTAACGTTATAATTCCATTGTCGTTATTTTAGCCTTAGCTCGAGGTGTTTACCCCCTTTTGGTGGTGTTATTGCAGAAAAACAAGTAATAATCCCGGAAAAAGGACCGGACGCAACTGCTTTTACTGGGTTGGGATGATCAATTGAAAACCTGTTGTAATTACACCCGGGCCCCTGCTCCATAGGATGGAGATGAAACAGGTTGGGGTCATGGGCACAGAGTAACATTACAGAAATATTACACTACAAACTTACATTATTATTACATGATCCAAAAATTATATCTTCTTTCGCAAATAATTTCTGTTTCAATGGCAATGTCATAACTTATTGGTATTGTGAAGAAGTCTTCATGCCGCAGTGTTACTATATTTTTTCTATTTGCGGGCATAAAAAAAGCAGTCCCGTTTCCGGAGCTGCTTAGAATATTTTAATTGTGTTTCGCGAATGAATATTTTGCTTCGATCAGCAGAAATATGGCTCACCAAAGATTGGATTAGCATTTGAATTTTAGCAGAGCCAGTGAACTTCCCAGGCAAGTATCCAACCAATTATATTACTTTGCGGAAGCAACGGGTGGGCCTGTTGCCCTTTCCATCCTGAAGCTGGCAATCAGGCCGTTTTCCCTTAAACCTGTCCAAAACATGGTGTCCCCCTCAATGCTGAAATTCCAGCATTCATAAGCCTTGCCTTTTTCCCCCGAGATGAGGTCATTGGTGTAATTGGATGCCATAAGGTCACCGTAAAGAAAGTAAACCCCTTCATTGTCGGGTTTATTGAGCCAGTTGCCGAGATCATCCTGGTAATAGTAATTATAATGGCCGTTTGTGAAATACTCCCAATAATGATAACCGACATCGGGACTGCCCGGTGTTGTAGATTTTCCGTACCATGTACCGACAAACTGAGGGGAGAGATCAGCGGTTACTTTCTTGCTGGTGTAAGTTTTAGGATCGGGATATTCCACATTGTCAATCATAAATTTACTGACCGAATAGCTTAAGGTTTGCGGATCAACCAACAGGATTTCAAACTCCATGTGAAACCGGTTGCCGAATTTATTTGTCCCATCGATAATGATCATATTGCCATTAACGCTGTATGTAAAGTCGCTGTTTTCCAGCCAGGTTTTGTTATTCTCGTCCAAAATATATCCAGTGGCATAATGCTGAACATTGTCTGACCTGAATTCAAAAGCAAAAGAGGCATCCGTCAAAACCGCTTCATTGTTCACCTGTGTATTGACCCATTTTCCCACAATCTGGGCGGCATAATTTGTTTCCGCCTCTTTTTTACAGCTGAAAAACAGAAGCGGCAGGACAATTCCAGCCAATAAGCGTTTTTTCATTAATTCAGGAAGAATTTTAATTTCTGGCCAAAAGTAGCAATAATGAACAAAAGCAGGCCATGATAACCGGAATTTATTTTGTGATCCAATTGTAATCCCCGGGATACAGTGCTTCCAGGCTCTTCAATCTGACCGTTTTCGGGGCATTTTGTCGATCATGATCCTTTTGGTGGCAAAGGTGAAATGGGTTTTCCGGTTTGAAAGATTTGTCATTAATGTGTTACTCAGGGCTGAACCAGGCGACTAAATCTGTAAATTAGCCGGTCCATTCTGAGAAAAACAATATGATCAAACGAAAATTATTATCCCTGATACCGTTCATCCTCTTTGCAATCTTTGCAGGGGTTACAGGTTGTAAAAAATCCGATCCTCAATCATACCGTTTCGAGTTCCAGTTCGTCACTGAAGAATACAAACCGCTCAACTATAACGACAACGGGAACCTGACGGGCCTTGGCCCTGAACTTCTGAAGGATGTTTGCCGGCAGCTTGACATTCCGTTTGAAGTGCGGGTGCTTCCCTGGGACCAGGCTTATGCGAAGGCGCTTGAAACGGACAATGCCGTCCTTTTTTCTACGATCCTGAATACCCACAGGAAAGACCTGTTCAAATGGGCCGGGCCTATTGCAAGTCTCGACCAGGTGTTTTACTCCTCTTCGCTGAACCCGATAAAACTTAATTCCCTCGACGACGCAAAAAGCATTAAGAAAATAGGGGTGCTGCAGGATTATGCCATCACCCAGTTCCTCATTGGTGAAGGTTTCACAAACCTTGTAAATTGCAATGACAATATGGATGCCTTTAACCGTTTGCTTAAAGGGGAGATCGATCTTTTCCCATCAGACCGGATTACAGCCACTGCCGCACTTGAAACGATCAGCCAATCGATCTATTCGGTTTCCGAACGCCTGACAATACGTACCGATCTTGTCTATTTTGCATTCAATAAAAAAATTCCGGATGATGTGGTGGCAGATTTCCAGAATCAATTAAACCGGCTTAAGGAGAATGGCAAAATGTTATCCCTTTACAGGAAATTCATGAACTCATCGGATTTTCCGGGAAGTTTCCAGGTATATACCGAGAACTATCCTCCCCTGACTTTCAGGGACGCCTATGGAAACATCACCGGTTTTGGCACCGAGGTGGTCAGGGAGATCATGAAAAAGAACAACCAGTTCGCCGACATCAGGCTGACACTGTGGAGCATCGGGTATGACCTGGCGCAAAACAATCCGAACTTTTGCCTTTTCACGATGGACCGCACGCCAGGCCGTGATTCTCTTTTTCAATGGGTGGGGCCACTGGGGACCAATACCACCTTTTTTTACACAAAAAACGGCTCCGGAATAACCATTTCCTCACTCGAAGAGGCAAAGAACCTTCCGGCGGTAGGCACGGTAGATTCCTGGTTTTCGGACCAATATCTCAGGTCGCTTGGGTTTACCAACCTGGTTTCGGATGGCGACCCGGTTTTGATGACCAAAAAGCTCATGTCGGGACAGGTTCAGGCATTCGTATGTTCCAGCGTCACCTTTCCTGATATTGTGCATGAATCAGGTTTCATGTCCAACCAGGTTGTTCCCTCCTTCCCGCTTATGTTTTCCGACTATTACATTGCATTTTCAAAAAACACGCCGGCAACCATTGTCAATCAGTGGCAACAGGCGTTGGATGAGCTGAAGGCAGATGGAACCTATGGGGAGGTTTACAGGAAGTGGTTTAATTGAGGCAGCGAGGCAGCGAGGTAGCGAAATAGCGAGGTAGCGAGGCAGCGAAATAGCGAGGTAGCGAGGTAGCGAAAGATTGGATGGTTGCCAGCCTGTTGAGATGCTGCCGTCGATGCTGGCGGTTTTGATGTTTTCGATGGCAAGTTTCATGCTATCGGGTATCTGTGGTTCATAATCATGCCAGGGGGCCAGATGTACACCCTGGTTCGATTTGCCTTTTCGAGAGCGGTTTTACAGCTTTGAAAGGATGCTCCATCATCGAAGGTAATACCTTGAGCACCCATCGCTACCCTTACTTTTTGGTGTGATGAGTTATCTTCTTTCTTGCAGGAAGGTATGACCCACAGGGCTACAATTAAAAGCATGAGGGTTTAAACATTGGAAGTAAAATTCAGTGAAAAGAACGAAAATAGGCAAGAAGAAGGCAAATGACCAGTGACAAATGAGAAAGTAGAATTAACAAATAACAGAAAGGGGTCAGGCTTTTGAATTGAATTATCTGTCAAAGGAAGTGAAACTCCCAAAAACAATACAGAATTTGCAATTTATTTGAGCGTGGGATTGGGACCCAGCAACAGGGCCGGGTACAGAAAATGAAAAGATTGGACGCCAGTCTATGGTACCAGGATGTGATAGGTTTGCAAAAATTCGACCAGGCCATGAAAGATAAGCCCCATTCCCATGGAGGCAACAAAGAAACCCACAATGCGCGTGGCGGCATCAACCCCTTTTTCGCCAATGCGCCTGATAATTTTCTGTGCATAGGCAAGGGTAAGAAAAATCACCAGCATACAAGCGATGGCTGCACCGGCGATCACAAATATCGTGAACAACTCGTTCCCCGCCGATTTTATGGAGGCCATCCCAAGAACCGTTGCGAGAACACCAGGGCCAAACATGATCGGCATGGCCAGGGGCACAAAAGCCGGATCAGCGCTCCCACCGCCGGCAGTAGGATTTGTGATCCCTTCCCCCGGCTTTCCAGGCATGAACAAATCAAAACCGATCTTCATCAGGATGATCCCTCCAACAATTCTTACCATGGAGAGGTTAACGCCAAATATTTTAAGGATGAATGTTCCGAAAACAAGGAACGAGACGATCAGGATCAACGCATACAAGCATGACCGGAAGGCAAGTTTCCTGAGGTCCTTTACATCTTTTCCCTGCGACAATGAAAGGAAAACCGGAAGGGCCTCGAGCGGGTTGACCACGGCAAGAAGGGTTGTAAAGGTGCCAACGAAGAGCGTAAGCAATTGTTCCATACATTGTTTTTTTGATAATATTCGAAAGCCACACTCCAAAAATCGCCCTCTTTGACCAGCGCCATCCAGATTTTATACTGCATTTTAATGAAACTGCGAAGCAATTTTCGTTTAGATACAGCAATACCGGTGAATTTGAAATGACTATTTTTGCAAACCCAATTTCGACCGGTAGAAATAATCAAATGAATCAATTGTCTCTGACGCAGCGCACGGCAAAGCCGTACGCCTTGACGTTGCTGTCCACGCGGCTGATCCCACTGCCGAAGTACAGGACATTGCCTTTGGTGGTACCGTACTGCAAACTGCTCCAGTAGTAGCCGTACAAGCCCCGGTAGTTCAGCGAACCGCCGCTGTAGGAGAGGCACCCGGCAGCATGCAGTTTCAAGCCAGAATTCCACGGGCCGTTCCAGCTGATCCAGCCGCCACTTGCATCTACATTGGCCCATTCGGTATAGGTCGGTATGCGCCAGCCATTGCTTAGTTCAATGTTGCAGGGATCATTGGCCGTTGTCCAATCAGAATCTTCGTCAATGTAGCTGGTCCAGGCACTATTGGGCGTGCGGGCCGTGCCATCGTGCTTGTAACCCTGGTTGCGGTTAAACTGCCAGTACCAGCCGGCAGAGGCTTCGGTGTCATCATTCACGGCCGTTGCCTGGTGGTCGGCCCCAAGGTTGCTGGTAATCCAGCATTTGGAGGTTTCGCCGGGGATATTGGCAACCGTGCCGTAGGTAACCGTTTTGTCAACCGGCGCCACGGATCCCATAACATGGTTGATGATAACGGGATCTCCACAAACCCAGCAGGCAAGGGTTGTGGCTGTCAGCGTAGTAGCAGCAGAGGTACCGCATGCGTTATAAGCCCACACATACCGGTTGTAAGGCGTATTGCAGGCCAGCCCGGTTTCGGTTTTTGTTGTAACAGCAAGCATGTCGGTGGCCGTGGCATAATCATCGGTTGTGTTCCATTTATAACCGGTGGCGCCAGAAACGGTATCCCAGTTCCACACGATCTGCTCATAATATGGGACATGTGTCCCGGCAACCGGGGAATCGGGGGTCAAACAAGATTCAAAGCTGCTCCAAACGCCATTCGAATAGATGGATAAAACACCCGATCCGTCATCGGCACAATCGGTACAAAAAATGATCATCCCGGCCGTGGGGGTTGTTAGGGAATTTCGCTGTTCCCGGGTCATCCGGGGCGGCAAAAAACCCTTTTCTGTCGATTTCATGTCCAAAATAGCCGAAGAATCAGGCAGGGCGCCATCGGTATTGATCCCGACCTGGGAGAACGCATTGAAAGCACTGGAAAAGACAGTGAGTACGATGATCACTATCTGGTTAATAAGAAATTTATTCATAATTTTTCGATTCATAAGGAAAATATAGTGCATCTTAATGAACATGCGAGACAATTTTCGTTTAAATGCAATGATACCGCCGGTTTTCGAAAATGCTGTTTTGCAAGATCAAGTTCAGGCGGTATAAATACACCCGTTACAAAAAACCTTTCCCAAAAATACAAAATAATTGAGGCAAATAGGATTTTATTCTCAACAATTTCTCAATTTTGTATTTTAACAAAATAAATGGACGGAACTATTATGAAATAATTTACTATGGAAGAAGCCTTTTTTGACCAGGTTTTGGATACCATTCCAATGGGAATAGTCTTTACCAACAAGGAAGGGATTATCGTCAGGGCAAATGCCATGGCCAGCCGTTTGTTGGGAAGGGGAACGGAGCGGTTAACAGGGTTCCCGGTCACCGATACCCGATGGGAAATGGTTTATGAAGATGGCCGAAAACCCGACAGGGAGATGCATCCCATCATGATAACGCTTCAAACGGGAGAACCCCAACCGGCTGCCATCGTGAAAATATATAACGAGGATGAAGGTCAATACCATTGGTTGCGGGTTTCCGCCTTCCCCTTACCGGATAACAGAGGGGTTACGGGCTGCCGGGCCCTGTGTGCCTTAGAAGAGATCACAAACTTTAAACAAGTTTTGGAAGAACTGGCCCTGAGCGAAGAACGGTTTCAACAGATTTTTCAGGAAAGCCCGTTCGGCATGGCCATTCTTGGATCGGATTTTCGGTTTCTGCGCGCCAATCTGCCTTTCTGCAAGATGACCGGATATACCGAAAGAGAACTTGAACCGTTGACTTTTAAAGAACTGACCCATCCCGAACACCTTGAACAGGATTTTGAAGCGGTTAAAAAGTTGCTCTACGGTGTAATTCCAAATTATAAAACCGTGAAGCGGTATATCCGAAAAGACCAGACAATTTTCTGGGCTTCGTTGACTTTACTGGCCGTTCACGACCAGGCGGGCAACTTTTTGCATTTTCTTGCCCTGGTTTCCCCGCATCCAGGGAACGAAACATCCTGATACCGGGAGGAAAAAAAGCTCAAAACTTGCAAACCTTTTCCGAACCGGTATAATAAAGTTTCACTTTTCCACAAACTAAAAACACGGCGGCCAACAATCAATGATAACATCACAACTTAAAAATAACACCATGAAAAAAAATATCCTCTTTTTCACCGCCCTGTTAATCGCATCGGGGTCATTGTTGGCACAGGAAATCCATAAAGTTGCAACCGCCAAAGAGGTAGCTTCGCTGAATACCCCTGCCGATACGGCCTTGAAACGCTGGTTCGTTCAGGGTTCAGGGTCGCTCTCTTTTTCCCAGGCATCATTTTCAAACTGGGCTTCCGGGGGACAAAATTCAATCGGCCTCAATGCGTTTATCAATCTTAAAGCCAACTACCGGAAAGGAAAACACATTTGGGGAAATACCGTTGACCTGGGCTATGGGTTCCAGATTGAAGGAAAGTTGAACAATGCCAAATTCAATAAAGTCAATGACAAAATTGAACTGACTTCGGCCTATGGCTATGAACTGCATTCAAGCAAGAAATGGTACCTGACGGCCCTGGTCAATTTTCGCACCCAGTTTACCGCTGGTTATAACTATCCGAACGACAGTGTCCCCATCTCCAAATTCATGGCACCGGGTTATCTCGTTGCGGGTTTGGGCATTACCTATGCCCCTGTCAAATGGGTTTACCTTTATCTCTCCCCGGCCTCGGGAAGGTTTACTTTTGTAATAGACGATACGTTATCGAAACATGGTTCATTCGGTGTTGATGCAGGGAAGAAACTCAGGATTGAACTGGGCCCCTATTTCCGGGCCGATATGAATAAAAACCTTGCGAAAAACATCAACCTTACCACCACGCTCGAATTGTTTACCGACTATTTCCATGGTTTCGGAAATATCGATGTAAACTGGAACCTGTTGCTCTCGATGAACGTCAATAAATGGCTTGCGGCTTCCATCACCACACAGCTTATCTACGACAACGATGTTATGATCCAGTCGGACCCGTCTGAACCGGCAGGCCCCAGGACACAATTTAAAGAAATATTGGGCATCGGCCTTTCTTATAAGTTCAATTAACCATGGCCGGCTTTCATTTTTAACCATGATAAAAGAAGAAAAACATGTCACACCAACAGGAGAAACCCCTGAACCTCACGCATGAGGAGATAAAATACAGGGAACATACCGAACGCGCGGCCCATTTTATCAAAATCGACCTGTTCCGGTCGGCCAGGGAAGAGTATAAGGCAGCCCTTCAATATCGGCCAGGGGATGCTTTTTGTTCTGAAAAGATGGATGCCATGAATGTCAATATTGCCCGCGACAGAAAAACAGTGCTGATTATCGTACCGGTTGTTGTTGCATTGATTGTTGCTGTTGTTCTCATGGCTTGACTAAGGTTCAAAGAAACATATTTTGTAAACCTGATTTCTACTTGATCCGACCCGATAAAATTGCAGCCATCTGTTTGACAATTCTGCTGGCCATGAACCTTTATGGCCAACAGGGGATCCCGGCCATACGTTTCGATTCGGTTTATAACCGGGCTACCTCCTTTCTATTCACCGATACGGCCAAAGCATTAAAATTCATCAGAATGGTTGAATCCGATCGGGAATCGTTAACCGATATCCAACGGGCCAGGCTGGAATATTTTTGGCTGAGGTACGACGATCTCCGAAAAAACAGTGCCGCAGCCTTTGCCAAAAAAACTTTTACATCGCCCGATTCGCTTCAACTTACTGATTCTATGCAGTATTACGCACATAGGTACCTCGAACGGTCCATGCCCGACCTCGCCATTCCGCTGCTGATGAAAGCCATGGATGGACTTCCGGTAAATTCCAATGATGCCGACTTTGTTGTAATTGAACTCTGCGAGGCATACCGGCAAAAACAAGAGTACGGAAAAGGCATCCGGCTTATTTACCGACTCCTTTCAGAACCGAAAAAATTATCCGATAAAAACCGTGCGTTTGCTTACAACCGCCTGGCGGCATTGTATAACGAATCCGGGAAGCCGGCAGGCAATTACAGGGACTCTGTGGTTAAATATTCACGGCTATGTTTGGAATTGGCCGGAAAAACGGGCGACAAACCCGCACAAGCCACTGCCCAGAACGAACTGGGGTTCCAGTACATTCATCGCAAAGAATATGAAAAAGCCATCCATTTGTTTGGACAGTCCATGAAGAACTTTCTGTCATCCGGAATGCGTTTCCAGGCCATGAATGTCCTGATAAATAAGAGCATCGCCTTTAAAGCAATGGGACAATATCGGTCGGCCCAACAGTCGCTGGACGAAGCAACCCGGCTGGCGTCGTTGCGGGACAACCGGAACCTCTTTATGCGCATTTACCATCAATATGCCAGCGTATATGCCACAACAGGCCATTATAAAGAGGCCTATGAATTCCTGCTTTTGTGTAACCAACTTCAGATCGAATTTTTCAAGGACCGGATGAACAGCCAGATTGTGGAGCAATCGGCCCGGTTCGATTTGTACGTCAAAGAGCAGCAAATCAGAGATGAGCAGAAAAAGAACGAATATACACACCGGCAAATCCTTCTGCTAATCATTATAATCATCTCGATAGTCCTTGCGTTTCTGTTCAGTATCTTTTATTTCAGACTTAGAAGGAAGGATGTTATGAAGCAAAAGCTGATCGAAGCGGTGGTTGAAACAGAAAACAATGAGCGGAGACGTATTGCCCGCGATCTCCACGATGGTTTAGGGCCGGTACTTTCGGCCATCAATCATTACTTCCAGGCATATCTCGACGCAAAACCCGACAAGAAAGAGGCGATCCAGGAAAGATTGCAACAGGTCATCACCGAAGCCATCGACGAAGTTTCCCGCATCTCGCAAAACATCAGTCCGCATGTACTGGAAAAACACGGATTGGTGACAGCCCTGAACAACCTGTTTGCCCCATTGATCGTGAATGGAAATTATGAGGTTGTTTTCGATCCGGGAAACTGTGACCGGCTTGACCCTAAGGTTGAGTTGACCGTGTACCGGTGTATCACGGAGTTGTTGAACAATACCCTGAAACACGCCAGGGCAAACAAAGTCAGTCTGGCTTTGAAGGTTTCGGGCGACCATCTTCACATCCATTACACCGACAATGGGGTCGGGTTCGATGCTTCCACACAGAAAAAGGGAGGCATGGGGCTCCATAACATAACCAACCGGGTGGAATCGTCCGGAGGGTCATTCACCATCGACAGTTCACCGAACGCGGGAATTTCTGTGCTTATCACAATGCCTCTATGATTATGGAAAAGATCAGAATTGCAATCATCGACGACCACCACCTTTTTCGCGAAGGCATCCAATTGGTTTTAAATCAGATCGACGGGTTTGAGGTGGTTTATGAAACCGGAAATGGAAACCGGTTCGTGGAGGCCTTGCACGAAACAAAGGTGGATGTTGCCCTGATGGACATTGAGATGCCTGCCATAGGTGGAGCGCTGGCCACCGGGAAAGCATTGAAAGTGAACCCTGGCCTGAAAGTGATTGCCCTCACCATGTTTTCCGATACCGGACATTATACTCAGATGATCCAGGCCGGTGTGAAGGGATTTATCCTGAAGAAGGCCAACAAGTTCGAGTTGGAGCAGGCCATACGGTCTGTAAATTCAGGCGGCTCTTATTTCAGCCAGGAGATCCTTCAAAAACTGGCTTTCCGTTATGGAGGAAGGGCTGCCGGCGAAGAGGAGCTGACCACCCGCGAACTGGAAGTCATGGCACTGATCTGCCAGGGATTTACAACCCAGGAGATATCTGACAGGCTTTACATATCATGCAAAACCGTCGAGACCCACCGCTCCAGCCTCTTTCTTAAAGCCGGTGTGCGCAATGTGGCCGGATTGATTGCCTGGGCCATCCGCAACCAGCATTTTACCATCCACTAAGAAAAGCAACATATTCCCATCATTTCTGGATGTTTCAGGGTTTTCCCTGGGCCTATTTCAGGGATTTCCCTTTCCCATTTACTTGTTTTCCCTTTATTCATTCATGGGGAAGAACGCTATTTTTACCCTCAAAATAAGTAATCCCGGACATTGATCCATATTGCAATCATCGATCAGAACCCGATATATCGGGAAAGCCTTAAGACATTGCTCGAACAGGTTGATGGATTTAATGTAGTATGGACATCACCGGAAGGAACCTGGGAAGCAATGGCAACAGATCCTCCTGTTCAGATGATGATTGTAGATGGGAATATCGGAGAGGTGAAGTACAGGGAATTGGTCGAACGCACTTCTTCCAACGGCTTACACCCGAAAACATTGCTGCTTGCAATGTACAGGGAGGAACTCGACTATGACTATGGGAACACGGAGGTGATGCTGAAAAGTGCGGGAAAAATGGAATTTGTGAGGAGGATAAAATCGATGTTTGAGGTTGATGTTGAGTAAAGAAACAGCTTTTGTGCCTGGATGTCTGCAAGATGAAAAATAACCATAAATTTTTCTAACACAATAAATGAATCATTATGAAAAAATCAAGTATGCTTATAATGATCCTGGTAATGACAATGATCATCGCAGGATGCAAAAAAGAAACCGCGACCACGGAAGAGCCGATCGTTGACGCTACACAGCATGATAATTACTTTGACATTTGGCCCCAGCAATTTAGTCCGGCCATGAGTTATTCATTCAGCGGTAATTATAAAATCACTTCGGGCCAGCCATGGAGTGGGGTGTCATCAGCCGGGTCTCATGGCGGATTGGAACTTTTGGTAAAAGCCGGCCGCAAGGGATCTTATGATAACGCCAACTGGTTTGATTCCAATGTATCCAATGCGACCTGTACGTCCGACAACCTTGCGCCGTTGCCTGATGGACTGAATTTTGCTTTTACAGGCACCCTGACCATCAATGGGAATAGCTATCCGGTGACCATTGGCCAGGGACACTACGGTGCCTTTAATAACTGGTGGATCGGAGGACCCGGCTGGGTTTTTCCGAATAAATCGACCTGTGGCATCGGAAAGATATGCACTCCGGATAGAAAATACTTATTTACCAAGGATGATACCAGCGCTCAACTTTTCTGGGTTTCGGAAAATTAAACTTTAATATGACCCAACATGCAAAAAATATTTCTGATGATCCTATACGGATTGCCAACCTGCATCAGCAGCGGGTGGGGACAAAGTTTCCGGCCAATCTGCCATGCTGATAGGTCTGCGTTGTCTGTACCGGTCATTTCCAACCTGACCTACGACAGCATCCATCAAACCGGTGTCACCTTCTTCTGGTCGACGGATGTTCCTGCCGACTCGAAAGTCGGGTGGATGGTGTCCGACTCCAACTACCAACCGGTGGTGTTTACCGATTCGATGGTTATTGCTGAGGCCACTACCAATCACATTGTTCCCCTTAGTGGTCTTCAACCTGGAATGGTTTACCGGTACCAGGTTACATCCGGCAATGGGGAAGGCACAGCAACCGACTCCGGCTATTTCATTACTCAGTCCACCTCTTCCGGTTCCATGGAAGCCTATTTCAACCATACCGTGGATACAACCGTGAGTACAGGGGAGAAGGCAAAAGGCGACCAGGATTTTGAAACCCTGCTGATAGACCGGATCAAAAATGCCGACCACAGCATAGATATCACACTTTGGGAATTTGCCAACATAACAGCCATAGCCGATGAGCTGGTTAAGGCAAAAGACAGAGGCGTTCAGGTTCGTTTTATTTATAATCATGCTCCCAATACGCCGCTCATTGACACCCTGCTGGCCCATGGGATCCCGGTGTTGAAGCGGGAATTCGACACCACGTACGCCATGCACAACAAGTTCTGGATCTTCGATTACCGGGATAATCCAGATGCCGGCGCCTGTTACCTGAATACCGGGTCGGCCAATGTCTCCCATCCCATGTTCCATACCGACCGCAACAACATGATCGTTATCCAGGACAAGTCCCTTTGCGCAGTGTACACCCGGGAATTTGAGCAGATGTGGGGTTCGCACGGTAACCTGCCCGACCTGACCCGGTCGCGGTTTGGAACGCAAAAGACCGACAACGTTCCGCATCTCCTGAATGTGGCCGGGACACGCATGGAGGTCTGGTTTTGCCCGATCGGTAACATCTCCTTGAAATACTGCAACCTGTTCCATGCCTACGCTACAAAAAGCGTCTTTTTCTGTATGTTTAAATTTTACCTGACCGATATCGAAGATACCCTGCACGCCTTTATCAACCACGGGATGGGAATCAGCGGGGTATTTGATTCCTCCCATGCCTTCCGCCATGAAAGTGTATATGGCAGGATGAAAGGGATAGATACACTCGGAGCCTGGAATCCGCCAGCCGACGTATTCTTCGATCCCATCGACGGACTGCTTCACCACAAATACTGTATCATCGATGCCGATGCAGAAGAAGGGAACAAGATCACCGTAACCGGATCCTTCAACTGGGACCCGGTCACGAATGCAGGAAATGACGAGAACTCTCTGGTCATCTTCAGCCCACGGATCAACAACCTCTTTTATCAGGAGTTCATGGCGCGGTATAAGGAATCAGGTGGCGTGTTGCTGGGTGGCAATCTGGGAAGTGAACCACCCGATGCAGGATCTGGCGTCATGAACCTGCGATGTTTTCCCAACCCCTTCCGCGATAAAACCACCATCCAGTTCATGCTGGACCAGCCCGAAAAGATCACTCTGGAGATTTTTAACAACCTTGGCCGGTTATTGTACCAATCGAATGTCCAAATCATGGAACCCGGGCTCCAGCACATCCCTATCCAGACCCCCTTCGAGGTGAGTGCATTGCCCGAAGGACTCCTGGTGTTCCGCCTGTGGACAGGAAGCGTTACAAGAACACTTCGTGTGATTCATCATTCGCCAAATCACTAGATCATGCAATATACTTGCTTTACCATTAAATAGAAACAATTAACCCCTGCAAAAGATGAAAGACAGAATCCTTATCGCATTGTCAGTTTCGGCCAGAACAACTGGTGGATCGGCGGACCTGGCTGGTCGCAACATTCGGGGATCACCTATAATGTGGTGACCCCTGATGGCAAGTACTATTTCGAACCGGTTGAAAACACGGCTGATCAGATCTGGATACGGACCGCCTATTGAAACTTCGGAATCGGGCGATTGACAAATCGCTTTCAGGCATCGTCAATTCCATTATTTACACTTTCAACAATTTCAGGATGGCCGGTCCGTTAAACAGGATGAACTTCATTTTACCAGCAATAGAAACCGAAATAGCAACCCGGCCAAACTAACTTTTCGGAAATAATTCATTCATTACGATTGAAATTGCTTCCCGGTCGAAGGGCTTGGGGATATAACCGGAAAAACCAATCTGTAAAAGGCGTTCCCGGTCGCCTATGGAAGCATAGCCAGTAACAGCGACAATGGGAATATCGCGATTGCCCGGCAACCGTCGGATTTCCAGCATGGCCTGTATGCCGTCCATGCCCGGGCCTAAGTTGATGTCCATCAGAACGGCATCGAATTTTTGTTGTTGGGCAAGTTGTATGGCCGATCTGGCATCGACAGTCGTAAAAATATTGCAGAATTTCCGGATATAGATCATCAATAGTTGGATGTTGACCATATTGTCCTCCACGATCAGCACATCGGGCAGTTTTTTATTGCGGGCAGGATGTTTGGCAAACTTTGGGGCATCAGTATCAGGAACGGATACCGCTTCATCGGACAGAGGCCCGGCCGGAAGTTCAATGGTGAACACAGATCCAATCCCGATGGAGCTTTCCACCCGGATATTTCCTTTCAATAAATCGACAATCTTTCTGGCAATGGTCAATCCGAGGCCGCTTCCCTCAAACTGCCGGCCATAGCCTTCGCTGACCTGGCGGAAAGGATCAAAGATCATCCGGTGGTGTTCATTAGAAATGCCAATCCCTGTGTCTTGTACAGAAATAGAAATCATTTCCGTTTCCCCGGACTGGAACGGTTCTGCCGATATCCGGATCGTCCCTTTATCGGTATATTTCACTGCATTGTCCAGAACAATCCGGATCAGGTGATGAAACAGTTGTTCATCGCCGAAAACTGCCAGGTTTGCCGGAACCGATTGTTTGTACGTCAGTTTCTTTTGTTCTATAATCCTGTAATAGTTTCTGGCCACAGCGTTGATCACCATTTCAACAGATACCGGCCGGAACCGATGGGAGAGGTTTTCCGATTCTAAGTAGGAAATATCCATAATGGCATCCAGCGTATCCATCAGCCTGTGGCCTGAAACTAAGATGTTTTCGGCTTTCCCCTTTAGTTCGGGATCGGAAAGTTCGTTCATTAAAATTTCTGCAAAACCCAGTATCCCGTTCATCGGGGTCCGTAACTCATGGTTCATGTTGGCAAGCAGTGCCGTGGTCAGTTTGCTCGACACTTCGGCTTTCTGTCTGGCTTCGACCAGCTCTACCTGGATTTTTCTTCGTTGAATGGAAAGCGCGATTTGTTCCGACACAAAAGTTAAGATGTCTTTTTCATGTTCGCCATACCGGATTAGTGGCGAATAACTTTGAATGACGAGAACGCCAAAGGTCTCTTTCTCATTTTTCAGTGGGATCCCAAGCCAATCGATGGCAGGCGCCCCGATTACGTCGATGATGCCCCTGTCGATAAAATATTGTATGTCTTCAGGATGGGCAAGGAGCGGTTTTCCTGTTTTCAGAACATACTCTGTCAGTCCGTGGCCTAAGCTGGAAGTGGCAGGAGGGGGGTCTTTTTCATCAACAAAATAGGGAAAGGAAAGCATTTTACCATCGGGTTCCAGAATCGCTATGTACAGGTTCCGGGCATCCATCAGTTCCCCAATGACGGCATGGATCGACGTGTACAACTCATGGAGATCATGCGCTGAATGTGCCAGTTCGGATATCCTGTAAACGGTGTTTTTTACCTTTTCCGATTGTACAACCTCGGTCACATCTTTGTTTATAGCAATAATTCCCAATAAGTTTCCGTCATTGTCTCGGAGTTGTGATGTTGATGATAAAAGATAGGCCGTAGAACCATCCTTCCGTTTGTGGACCACCTCCCCTTTCCAGGAACCAGTCTGTTCAAGTTCGCGGGTGGCTTCGGCCTTCTGTGGGCCGGACAGATCGACCCGCAACGACCCGCCCCCAAATTTCCCCACAACCTCATCGGCTTTCCAGCCATAAATTTTTTCAGCGCCTTTATTCCATTCCAGGATCATCATATCCTTATCAAAGGTAATAATGGCATCGTTCACTTGTTCCAGCAGGGCATTCATGAATGTAACCTTCTCTTCCGCCTTACTGGTTTGCATTTGCAGATCCAATTGTGACCTGAAAAGATGTAGTTTTTGGTTTTTCCATATCAAGACCATGACAAAAACAACTACTGCCAGGAACAACAGCAGGTAGAGGATCAGGTTAATGGCGCGCTCGCGGATGGGGATGGATATCTCCTCCAAATCAATCCTGGAAATAAGGGCCCATCGGGTACCGGGAATTTTACGAATATCGGCAACCACTTCCCGTCCCCGGCAATCCATCGATTCAACCATCGCAAAAGTACCAGCCGGGGGAGCAGACCGGATCAAGGATTCCTTGTCGGCAGATAACGTTACCGTATTGACAGAAAAACGCCCCCCTCCGTCACCCTGAAAAAAGAGGATGGAATCGCCCTGTGGTTGGGCCAGGATATTCCTGGCCGATTTCCGATGGATGGGATAGTTACGAATCATAGGAAAAAGAAAATAGTCAGGATCAATCGAAAACACCAGAAAACCAACGGGTGTATTCCTGTCCTGGCCCGAAACCGGAACCGTCATATACAGAAGGTAATGGTTTTCCTTCCCCGATTTTTTTATATCCGAAAAAACAATGTCCGTTCCTGAAAGGGTATTTATCCCATCAGGTTTTTCATCGTCCGACCCTGACAGAGGGTCAGGCATGGTCAACAACAACCTGCCGGCAGGAGAATAAACCCGAACTGCCTGGTACTCTTTGTTCTGGTTGACGGGCCCAAGCCACCGCTCGATTTCCCGGATGGCCGGGATATTTCCTGGGGATACACTCAGTTGTTTTATCCCGTTGACAAGACCTGGAACGCCAGCAAAGAAAAGGCCTTCCGACTTCTTTTCTGAAAACCAGGTTTCAATTTCATTCAATTTATAGGAGGCCACCGAAGAAAGCAGCTTGAATTGGTCGCCTTTGATCTCTTTTTCGAAGTGGCGGAAATAATAGTATCCGCCGAAAAAAAGTAAAAATATCAGAAAAAAAAGAATGATGATAGGACCCTTGCGCATCGTAAAAAAATTTTAACGCCAGTCAAAGGTAATAAAACAAACCCTTCACCCCCGTTTCATCTGTGAATAATTATTAAATTTGTCAACCCCGCTTGTTTAAACCATTCAACTCAATGAAAACAAATAAAACCACAGTGCTGAAACTGATTAAAAATGACCCGTGGCTTGAGCCCGCCGCCCCGGAGATTGAAGACCGGCTGAACCGGTACCTGGCGACCTTAGATGAAATTGAACAAAATTGGGGAAGCCTGAATGCATTTGCCGATGGGTACCGGTATTATGGTTTTAATTACGACCGTGTTCAAAAAGGATGGTATTACCGGGAATGGGCCCCACACGCACAAGACCTTTACCTTTTCGGCGATTTTAACAACTGGCAACGCTATTCGCACCGGCTTACGCCCAATGCAGCCGGACAATGGGAAATTTTTCTGCCCGACGACACCTACAAAGACCGGTTCTGCCATCTGAGCAAAGTAAAAATTATGGTTCATTCCGAAGCCGGTTGGCATGAAAAAATTCCCGCTTATGTGCATCGCGTGGTGCAAGATACCAACGGATTGAATTTTTCGGGACAACTGTGGGCGCCTCCTCAAAACTTCGATTGGGAAAAAGACCATTTCGACATCCGTGCCATAGACTCCTTACTGATTTACGAATGCCATATCGGCATGGCCATGGAGCAAAACAGGGTCGGCACTTTCACTGAATTTGCCGAATACATCATCCCCTATATCAAAAATTCAGGATACAATGCCATCCAATTGATGGCCATTGCCGAACATCCCTACTACGGTTCCTTTGGTTATCATGTCACCAACTTCTTTGCCGTTTCATCCCGGTTTGGAACCCCCGACGAATTGAAATACCTGATCAAAAAAGCCCACGAACAGGGCATTGCCGTGATTATGGACGTTGTTCACTCCCATTCGGCCAAAAATACCCTGGAAGGGTTAAACCAGTTTGACGGTTCGGATGACCAGTACTTTCACCCGGGGCATCGTGGAAACCATCCACATTGGGATTCAAAATGCTTTAATTATGGGAAACGGGAGGTGCTGCGGTTTTTACTTTCAAACCTGAAATACTGGATGAAGGAATTTCATTTCGACGGGTTTCGTTTCGACGGGGTTACATCCATGCTCTATTTTGACCACGGATATCGTGACACCTGGGACCTGGAAGGCTATTTTAAACATGGCGTGGAATGGGACGCTTTGATTTACCTTCAATTGGCCAATACGTTAGTCCATAAGATGAAACGCCATGCTGTTACCATTGCCGAAGATGTGACGGGGATGCCCGGGCTTTGCCGCCCCATCCGGGAAGGGGGCATCGGCTTCGATTACCGCCTTGGCATGGCCATTCCCGATTTCTGGATAAAAGTCCTGAAAGAAAAAAAAGACGAAGATTGGGATATTCATGAAATGTGGAATGTGTTGACCAACCGGTTGCCCGATGTCAAAACCGTTGCCTATTGCGAATCGCACGACCAGGCCATGGTTGGCGACCAAACCATCGCTTTCAGGTTGATGCAAAGCGATATCTATTTTAAGATGAGCAGGTTTGACGAAAGCTTTGTCATTGACCGTGGTATTGCCCTTCATAAAATGATCCGGCTGATTACCATTGCTCTCGGAGGACAGGCATACCTCAACTTCATGGGCAACGAGTTCGGTCACCCCGATTGGATCGATTTCCCCAGGGAAGGCAACAACTGGAGTTTTCATTATGCCCGCCGGCAGTGGTCGCTTTTGGAAAACCCCGACCTGAAATACAGGTTTCTTGCCGCCTTCGACCGTGCCATGTTAAAAATGGTACGCGAACACCGCCTTTTCGAAGAGGTATATGGGAACCTCATCAACTTAGACCCGGCAAACCAAACCATCCAGTTTGAAAGAAAAAAATTGATCTTTGTATTCAACTTTCATGTTTCGAATTCCTTGTTCAATTATGGCTTCCGGGTCAAAGAACCCGGCGACTACCGCATCGTCCTCAACACCGATAACCCCTTGTTCGGGGGCCAGGGCCGGGTGGACGAACAACTCATCTATACCACCCAGTTCAATGCCGGGGACCAAACGCACCAATTGATGGTATATAACCCCAACCGGATGGCCATGGTCTTTGAACGGATTGGATAGACAGCAAAAATTTTTTTATCTTTGTTGCGTTGTTACAGTGTATAAATCCACCTCCATGCGTTTCCCACTCTCCATCTTACGATCTTTGCCCAGGATACCGTTCACGGTTTTTCTGCTGATGCTTGCAGCCTCGTTTTCGCCATGCCATGTTTCAGCAGCAAAAACGGATACTTCGTATAGTGTTGCCTTCCAGCTAAACATGACCAAAGCAGTCAGGGACCACATCTTCAAACCCGATTCCGATTATGTTTACGTGGTCATGGACCAGGGCATTCCTCCCATGCGAATGGTCCCGGGCCCTGATTATAACTATTCCTTTACGTTAAACAACGAACTCGATTCAGGGGTCACCTACCATTTTAAATTCCGGATCAACGAAGCTACCTGGGAAACGGTAAACCGGTCGGTGACCGCCCGCCCCGGGACTGTCAGCATCCATGCATGGTGGAACGACATCGCCCTGAATTATACCCGGTTTGTGGTAAACATGTATTATGCCAGTCAAAGCGGGTTGTTTCATCCCGAAACCGATTCGGTTTGCATCGTCGGGACAATGAACAACATGCAGGGCTCACCGGCCATGCAGCGCATCGACACCTCCCTTTCCTATTCCATCGTTTATACCCTTGACCCCGGGTCGGTACACGAATATAAATACCGTATCAATGCCGATTCCAATGGACTGGAATTGCCGAACAAACCCCAACGGATGGTCCGTGTTCCGGATACGCTGCTGGAAGTCGCTGCCGATTTTAACAATTACAACCCTGCCAAACGACGGATGACCTTTCGCTGCGATATGGGTTATTATGTCAGGGCCCATCATTTCGACCCGGACAACGATTATCTGGACGTGGCCGGCAATTTCAATATGTGGGGCGCCAACGATGTTCTATTCGACCGTACCGGGGATACCGTCTATATGCTTGAAAAATACATGGATACCACCTGGTACCATACCGGTCCGCTGCTTTTTAAATTCAGGGTCAACGGTAGTTGGGAATCGTCAGAATTGACAGGAAAACCAGACCGCAGTTATCAGTTGCACGACACCACCGGTGGAAACCTGAACATCTTTTCATGTTATTATAACAACCTCGACCCCCGTATTCCCACCCCCCCTTGGGCCTACGGCCTCTCCATCGAGGGAATACTGATCAATCACGAAGTAATAAACGGGGCCTATACGTATGAAAACGTCAACGGAATCCCCGAAGCCAATTCCCTTTACCAATGGTATCGAAGCGACGATGCCCAAGGGGTTGTCCGTACACCGATCGACTCGGCCTGGTATATTACTTACACCATCGACACCCTGGATATCGGGAAATGGCTGGTTTTCGAAATAACCCCAAAAGCCGCTTCCGGCGATTCGGCTACCGGGAAAGCGGTTTTTGTGGTATCGGTTACCCCTGTCGGGGGCGTAGGGATCGATGAATTATCGCTGATTTCAAGGGCCTATCCCAATCCGGCTTCCGAATATATTACCGTTGATTCAAGAAAGGAAATCGACAGGATTGAGATAATCAATTACATGAATCAACCGGTTTTTATACAAGGCGACATTTGTTCCAAATCCATCAGGTTACAGGTTGGTAAATTGCCCGGCGGATTATACCTGCTGAAAGCCACCACAAAATCGAACGAGTGGGGCGTCATACGGATGATCAAATACTGACCCCGGCAACATCCTCTCTTGTGTGAAGGAGAGAAAGTTCATTGTGCGTTTTCAATCTTTGCCATGCCACGGGCGCCGTTGACAAAACCCCTTGCCGGTTAAAAGGCCCGCACTGCCCGCACAAAGCCTGGTCCGCCAATATTGGAGAGGAAAACGGAGTAATATACAAGGTCGAATGTTATTACCCAGGAGGCAGTAGCATCACACCCTGATGAACTCCAGTAATGAGATGGATACTCACTGATTCCCCCTATTGCTTCTCTGTGAACGCCCATCGAGTCAAGTTCCGCTCTCGAAGGCAGAAACCAGTCAGTATAGCCGTTCAGCACCAGATCATTGCAGATTCGTGCCGCAATGCCAGGGGTGCCACACCCGTTAACAATGGCTATCGTATTGGCCTGTCCCGTGCCGAAGGCGGTTGATGTCCCCGGAATGAAATATCCGTAATTGCCCCAGGTTGCATTCGTACTCTGGTCGGTGGCTGCGGAAATCAACCCATGCTGGCCTGAGCCGTCAATATAGAAAATGATTCCCCCTCCATAACTCTGGCCAATGGTGTAAACAGGCGCCGGAGTGGCAAAACCGACTTCGTTTCCGTACGATGTTCCAACACTGTTCGTTGCGTAAGCCCGCACATAATAAGGTGTATTAGGGGTCAAACCTGTAAGGTTACTGACAAATCCGCCTGTTCCTGTTCCATCCGTGGTATGGCTGCCTGTGATGACCGGATCCGGGGAGGTGCTCCAGCAGATTCCCCTTGCGGTAACAGTTGCCCCGCCATCAGAAGTCACATTCCCCCCTCCGTTTGCAGTTGTTTGGGTGATACCGGAAATTGCGGCAGTCGTAACTGTCGGCATCACCAGGCATGCGGACGTGCCCTGTATCAGGGTGGCGGCGGTTGAAACGCCGCAGCCATTCACGGCCCATGCATATCTCGAATAAGGCGTACTGCAAACAAGTCCGGTTTCGGTGTAGGTGGTTGCCGCCAAATCCTGGGCTGTCGACACTTCATTGGTTGTATTCCACTTGTACCCCGTAGCGCCCGGCACTGTATTCCAGTTCCAGACAATTTGAGTCAATGATGCGACATGGGTTCCGGCCGCAGGAGATGCAGGCCCCATGCAGTTTACGCCTAATATATACCAGGACCCGGCCATAAACATCGACAGGGCTCCGGATCCGTTTGACCCGCAATCGGTGCAAAATACAATCAGTCCGTCAGCCGGGGTTTGAATTGCATCAAGTTCGGCATGAGTCATCCGGGGAGGCAGGAAACCCCTGGTCGTTGATTTTACATCCAGCATGGCGGACCCGGCGGGCAGGGTGCCATCGGTATTGACGGCTACCTGCGAAAATACGATACTGCTATTCAGCAGAAAAAGAACAGTAAAAAGGAATAGGTTTTTCATGAAAATCAGTTTAAATGAGTATAAACAATAAATATTGAAGGATTCTCCGGTCATTTACATGGTCACTTGTCAATTTGTTTTGATAACCCTGGTTATCTCCGACCGCTCCCCCGATTGGACATGCACGATATACAATCCGCCGGGCTTCCCGGCAAGCGAGAATTGAAACCCCGATCCGCCAGACAGGGTTTTTTGCACCAGATGGTCGCCAAACAGGCTATATACATTCAGTTTGAACTCAGAATTCTGGTCTGTTTCCATGAGTTCAACCATGACGATGCCAGCAGTCGGGTTGGGATAAACTTTAATGAACTTCTTTTCTTCAGGCGTGCCGATCTCAAGGGAATTTTCGGTTTGTTTAGCTGCAACAAGCTGGTTGGAGCCCATTCCACAAAAGGTGTTATTGGTCGTGATATAACCATTAAGCTGTCCCCCGCTGTTAACCTTTACTCCTGGCAACAATACTATTTTAACGCCTGCCACCAGCGTAACGCTCCCGGAATTTTCCACAATGAAACTGGCTCCGTTCCCTGCAACCGTCAAAATCTGGGTTGCATCATAACAATGGCTGATTCCCTCAGGGATAAGAATATTTGCCAGTGCCTGGTTTGCCGGCGGCGTGGTACTTCTAAAACCGGTGAAGGACCCGAATGCCGTTATTCCGGAAGCGGACAATTGATGGGATGAGGTATTGGTCAGGCCATAGGTCACCCAGGATGAAGGTTCGGCTTTTATGCAGGAAATTCCATCCTCCACGCCAGTCACATCTGCAGGGAGATACTGAAAGGTTGCATCACAACTGAAGTTTGCGATACCAGAGGCGGAGAGGGTCCAATAGCGGTTCAGGTAGTTGCCGGTAATATCAGGGTCGGGGTAAACTTCATTCCTTAGGGTCACGCCAATGTAGTTGCCTCCATCAAATGATCCTGATGCGAAGGCCAGGGCAACGGGCGAAAAGTTGCCGGCACCGGTATCATCTCCAACCGGGAAGGTGAACCCGCCTGTAAAACCCGAGGGAAATTGCTTGCGGAGTTCGCCTGACCCTGAAACAACAATCATTTCCAAGGCCGAAGGAGTTCCGGCAATGGCAGCGTCCTCTCCAAGATGGAGGTTGAAGTCCCCGAGTATAATCCTGCCGTTGTGCAGGTCAAGCGTCCCATTGATGACGGTATTGCCGCCCATTGTTATCCCGGCAGCATTGTCAACCGTAAGGGATTGAATTATATTCTTCCCGACCACCGATTGTATTTCGGTTCCCGAACATTCAACACGTCCCATTCCAATTGGATTCGGTGCCTCATGTTCGTTGATGATAAATTTTTTCAGGATGAACACCCCATTGTTGTCTAAGGTTGCGCCATTTTTGATTACCAGGTTTTCAGCCGAAACAACGGTGGTGCCGGCTAAAACTTTAAAGGTCGTGCCGCTGATGATTACATTTTCGGCGTGCAACGGTGAAGCCCACAACAAACAATGGAGAATGTTTGCAAGCACTGCTGCCAAAATATATCTGGCAATTTTTTTCGGAACACTTGAAGATAGGCGCATATCAAATTATTAAGCATGGTGATCGATCGGTTTACCGGCCCAGGCACTCTGAAGGCATAGATGTGCCCGGAACTGCAGGTTGATTTCCGGCATTGCAAACTAAAATCCCTGACCAGGTTTGGTTCAGCAACCTGTTGATGCAAAAATGAATGGAATTGGAAGATTCTGCAATAGCCCTAACGGGTCATTTTGCAATCAGATCAGCTTTTCTTTGAAAGCTTTCACAACCACTTGTGCACGAGAATGCACCTGCAATTTGTCATAGATGTTTTTAATGTGGTTGCGCACCGTTTGCGCGCTGATGAACAAGGCAATCGCAATTTGCTCATTGGTCAGTCCCTTTATGATCTGCGCCAGTATTTCTTTTTCACGTGCAGTAAGACAGGAAGGTGACCCTTGCTTTACTGCCTCTGGTTTTAAGAACGCCATTACCTGCTTGGCCACTATGGGTGTCAGTGCGGCTCCGCCTTCATAAACCTGAAGTATGGCATCCAGGATTTTATTCGGACTTGATTTTTTGAGGATATAACCATCAGCTCCGTTTTTTATGGATTCGAGGATATGGTAATCATCTTCCAGAATGGTGAGCATGATGATTTTCTGGTCCGGAGAGCGGTGTTTGAACAGCGGGATGGCTTCAATACCGGTTAAGCCCGGGAGATTGATGTCCAGCAGCAGCACATCCGTTTCGGTATTGTTCTCCAGGGCCTCTTCCACTGAGGCATAGGCCCATGATACCGTGTATTCAGAGAAAGAAGATATTATATACTCCAGGCTCTGCCTGAATTCAGAATGATCTTCAACGATTCCGATTGAAATGGACATCTGTTTTTTTTATGCAAAATAAGTATTTAAAACAAGCCATGGTATAGCCTCATCAGGTCATATTTGAAAGCGCAGAACAATGGTGGTACCTTTTCCCGGCCCTGAATGGATACTGAACTCAATACCGGACTCAAGGGCCCTTTTACGCATGTTGATCAGTCCGTTGCCATGCGATTCCCTCCCGCCCTTCCTGGATTCATCAATGCCGATTCCATCATCCTTCAATGCTATGGTACAAGTACCATCTTTAAGGACGGCGCTGAACTCCACGTTTTTGGCTCCTGAATGCCGTATTATATTGTGTAGGCCCTCCTTAAGTATTAAAAAAGCATCGTTGCGGATTTTCTCCCGCAGGATTACCGGTGCATCCGCTATGTCTGTCCCCGATTGAAAGTTGATTTTGTTATCACTCAGAATTTCAAACATGTAGTTACTTGTTTTGGAAACCAGATTCTGCAATGAATCATTGCGCGGAGAAGTCATCCAGATAATATCTGAAATGGACTGTAATGCAGATTGGGCCAGCCCGGCAATTTTCACAGGAAGCTTTTTATAATCCTGCTGTGACGACTCGCTCAATCCCTTAAGGGTTTCTGCATACAGGGAAATGCTGCCAAGGGTTGAAGCAAGGTCATCGTGAAGGTCACGCGATAATTTTTCACGTAATTCCAGGTTCTCCTTTTGCGCCAATCTCTGGATCAGCAGCCTGTCGATAAAAAGATATTCGATGGCCAGCAGTCCCAAAACAATAAGGGGCGCAATAAAAAAGGAGATGGCAGGAAATTGAAACAGGAAAATGTGATTCACAAAAACAAAAACAGAAAAAATAAAACCGCTTGTCAACCACCGGAGCGCTGCAACTTTCCTGTTACTTTTAAACAGCTTCAGGTTGAGGATAATGATCAACCCGATGACAAGCAAATACTTAACTATTTCAGGCTGGTTTTCCTGGTCCATAAAAAACCGCCATGTGTTTTTCACCATCCTGGTAAAATAAGCCCGGACACCTTTCATTTCACTTATTTTCAGTGTGCTCCCGGCAATTATGTGATCTATTCTAATCGTATCGGAAGAAGAGGGAAATTTTACCAATACAAAATATTCCCGCCCCTGAACAACGCCAAAAATCATCTCTTTTGCCGATACCGATGCATATCCGCTTCCTGCATTCATCTCCCGGTAACCTGCCAATACTTTTGGCTCGTTGCCTGCTGAAGCCCTGTACAACCAGACTTTGGCGCCAATTGCGTCCCTGTTCGAGCGAACCCCGGCAAGTTTGATCCTGACAAAGCATTTCTTCTCGGCAATGTTGAGGAAGAGGTTGCTGTTTCCATTGATATAATTTGCCACATAGAGGTCGGGGTCGCCATCGCCGTCAATGTCGCCTGTGGCACAACCGGTGCAATATCCGCTAAGTTCTGCGCCAAAATCGGCAGTGAAATCTGTAAAACAGGATCCGTTCATGTTTTTATAAAGCACATTTTCACCAACATTCGTAACATACAGGTCCTGGTAACCATCCAGGTCAAAATCCGCAAACACGGCCCCATTGCTCATTTTGTTGTCGGGCTGGAAATAATCGGGCGTTTTATCAATAAAGATGCCTGTGCCATTGTTCAGGTAAAGTTTATTTCCGGTATTCCGGTTTGCGATGAACAAATCGGGGAAGCCATCGTTGTTAACATCGGCAAACGCTACTCCATTGCTTTTTGCAGGCTCCGCTTTTGCCAGGTCGGTAAACTGTGTCACATCGCGAAAATAAACCCTGCCTTTTTTCGATTCATTAAAATACAACCTGTTGGATGGATACCAGAAAGTGACACACAGGTCAGGATAACCGTCGTTGTTAACGTCTGCAAAAGAGGCACACATGCCTCCGCCTGCCGAACTGAGTCCGGATGAAGTGGTAATATCTGAAAAATGACCGGTACCGTCATTTTCGAAAAGCCGGTTTGAACCCTCCTCGCTGGTCACAAACAGATCGAGGTCACCGTCGTTGTCGATATCCGAAAAAGCTGCCGCATTAGAGCGTTTGATATTGCCGGTAGCCCTGTTTTTTTGTGTTGATACATTCCTGAAATATCCATCGCCCCGGTTCAATAAAAGTTTGTTGATACTATTGAGATAACATAAATAAATGTCCTGATCGTTATCGTTGTCGATGTCGGCCGCAGTGATCCCCAATTTAAGCTCACTCTGCACGGGGCTGTTCTCAGTATTGACAAGCCCGATTGCCGAACGTTTTACTGCTTCCTCTGAAAAACCATTGATGGAAGCCAGCTCAAATGAAGGTGAAAGATTATTAATGTACAGGCGGTTTTGTTCATAGATCCGTACCGTATAGATGTCGGTTTTCTCATCACCGGTAAAATCGGCCATGGCGACGCCATATTCATCATCTGCATTGATACCGTAAACAATTAGTTTATAGGAGGAAAAACCCTGGTTCTCTTCAATATACGCAGGAAATTGTTTCTCCCCGCTGTACAGCAGGCGTCCATTGTCCCCGCATATCCAGATTTCGTTTGACCCGGTGACAGTCAGGTCGGTGAGGTTTTCAGTACAATCCGCTTCATGATGTTGCAGCCGTCCATTGACAAAACTCATTACCAAACCCTTGTCCCCTGCCATCAGCAAGGTGCCGTTACCCATCAGGTATGTTTTATTTACGCGCATGAAATCTGCACTTCTGCATACCAGCTTCTCCCCCGATCCATCCGCACGGAACAATTCATCCCCCGACAGCACATATCCATCCTGCATCCCGGTATAGCAAAAATCGGTTACCCGCTTGTCTCCCAATATCTTTTTGTATTTACCCCGCTGAAAGAGAAATAATTCCCCCTCCCCTGTAAGCATATAGAATTCCGCCAGATCCGCAGCGAATATCTTCACGATACCCTGATGGGCAGGTGATGGCGGCAGCATCCTGAACGTTCCGTTTTCATAAACAGCCACGTCGGCGAAGCCGGCAAAAAGCGCTTTGTCTTCCGATATAAAATAGATGGAAGTGATGGAATTTGACAACGGTGGACGAATGCTCTCAGTGATTCCGTTATTGAAATGATACAGCATGCAAGTATTGGTGAGTTGATTAATATTGAACCAGAAATCACGGTCAGATAAAGGATTAAAAAAATAGATTTTTCCATCCACCGGAACTGAAAGATTTTTCCATGTTTCGTTTACCAGCGCGTGAATTTTATCTGTTACAAAATAAACCCCCTGCTGCTTATCCTGCATGATATTCCGGATGTCGGACTTAGTGCCGGAATTGATTTTCCGGAAAATGAAGGATTGTGCCGAAAGGCAGATCGGCAACAACAACAAAACAATGACTATAGGCAAAATTGAAGGAAACATCTCCCGGACATGGATATCGTTCCTGGCTGACCGCCAATTTCCACGATGCAACCGGGTTAACTTAACCACGATCAGACTGAAAGGTTTCTTCTTCCATACTAAAAAGTGCAAGAATCGATCGGGATGAAAAATGCCTAATCTGTGGTTAGAAGGAAATCCAGGTTTTCATCGCTCGAATATTCCTTCGGTTCCATACCAAACCGGAAAACCCGTAAAGTCCTTTGGCCCTTGAGTTTCAGGCAATCGTTGTCAACATGAAAAAGACAACCCTCCCTCAACCCAGCTACGGTTGTCCCCCGGTTTACCGTGAGAAATTCCCCAATCCGTTGCTCCCGGGTCTCACCTCCATGTCCTGCGGGACCCGCATCTAAATAATGGGGGTTGATCTGGAAAGGGACCAGGTTCAGGCATTGAAACGAAGAAGGTTCACTGATTGGCATGTCGTTGGTAGTTTTCATAGTAGGACAAGCAACATTGGCACCGGCGCTCCATCCGATAAACGGGGTCCCGTTCAGGATTTTCTGACGGATGGCGCCCATCACCCCCTGCTGGTGCATCATGGCAACCAGGTGAAAAGTATTTCCACCGCCAACAACAATCGATTCTGCCTGGTTTACCGCCAGTATCCAGTCCTTTTCGCGATGTATGGAACGTAGGCCAAACCCAAGCTCACGGAAAATTTTCTTCACCCGTTCTTCATATAAATCAAAGGATTTTTCGACCCCTTCGGAAGTCAGGTTAACTCCTGCCCAGGGAACGAAAAGAACCGATTTTACTGAGAAACTTTTTAAAAATTCCAGGATATAAACCCTGGGCCATGCCAGATATTCTTCCCCGGCATTGGTAGAGTTGCTGATCAATAGTAGTTTTCGTGCCATACTAAATTTTTTAGTGCATAAAAATAAGAGAAAGTTCTTACTTTTGATGCAAAAAGTAAAAAAAAGAATTTTACCTGTTATGAAGGAAAAACCCGCCTTGAATTTCTGGCAAATTTGGAATATGAGTTTCGGGTTCCTTGGGATCCAATTTGGTTTTGCCTTACAAAACGGGAATGCATCGCGGATTTTATTGACTTTTGGCGCCGATGTGCACCAGTTAAGCTGGTTTTGGCTGGTTGCCCCCATTACAGGAATGATCGTTCAACCCATCATTGGTTATTTAAGCGATAAAACCTGGTGCCGCCTGGGACGTCGGCGCCCCTATTTCCTATTGGGAGCGCTGCTGACCAGTTCAGCCCTGGTACTGATGCCCAATGCCCCGCACCTGGCGACTTTTATTGCGCCGATGCTGATCGGGGGAGGGTTGTTGATGATCATGGACGCCTCCATCAATATTTCCATGGAACCTTTCAGGGCATTGGTGGCCGACAAACTTCCCGAAAAACAACATGCCTTAGGGTTTTCGGTCCAAACATTGCTAATCGGCATCGGGGCAGTAATCGGGTCGTGGCTCCCTTATATATTGGGAAATTGGATGGGCATTTCAAAAACCGCCGGGGCCGAAGGCCTTGTCCCCGACAATGTGGTTTATTCCTTCTATTTCGGCGCCTTCGTTCTACTTGCAGCCATTTTATGGACCATCTTTACCACCTCCGAATACCCACCCGACCAATTAACCCAGGAAGAGGACAAGGAAAAACAAAAATCCTTCACCATACCTAAAATCATGGTGAAATTATTGCTTGTTCAGTTTTTTTCGTGGTTTGCTTTATTCTCAATGTGGGTTTATACCACCCCGGCGGTCGCCCTCCGGTTTTATGGAACCGCCGACCCCAATGCGGCCGCTTTTCAGGAAGCAGGAAACTGGGTCGGGATCCTTTTTGGAATCTACAACGGTGTTTCTGCCATCATCGCGCTTACGCTTCCCATGGTGGCAAAACGGTTGTCCAAAAAAGGCACCCATGCCCTGGCATTAGCCATCGGAGGTTTGTCGTTGTTGTCGTTCCTTTTCTTTACCAACCCTTATCTCCTCATCATTCCCATGATCGGTATCGGTATCTCATGGGGAAGCATTCTCGCCATGCCCTATGCCATGCTGGCAAGTTCAATCCCACCCAAAAAAATGGGGGTCTTTATGGGTCTTTTCAATATGTCAATCACCATTCCACAGATTGTAAGTGGTATTTTCAGCGGGCTCATCCTCAAATATTTCTTTGCCAACAACCCCATCCTGTGCATCGTTATGGCTGGAATAAGCATGTTTCTTGGCGCAATCAGTTCCCTTTTTATCATAGAAAAACAAAAATAAAGCCTTCAATAATGACCCTTCATCCTTTTTCGGCGTTCAAGAGACTGTTTTTCATTTTTTGGGCCGGATTTTTTATCCTGTCATCCTGCCGCCATTCAATGCCCGATCCTCCGGTTGCACAAAAAATCCAATATACCGATACCATTAACGGTAAACCCTTCCCGGACCCCTACCACTGGCTTGAAAACCAAAACGACACCCTGGTTTTAAAATATGTCAGCGAAGAAACCAATTATGCAGAAGCCTACTTCGACAATCTTCAGGACCTGAGAAAAAAAATCCGTACGGAACTTGATCAACGCGGCGGTTATTTCGACAACAACAAAACCAGGGTATCGGACCTGGATACCTGTTGGGGCCCTGGTAAAAAATATCTCGTCGTGACCGAAAACAATACTACGGTACGGGTTCATCAGCCAGGACAAAACCCTTCGGACGACCGCATCATTTATACCGAATCAAGACCAGGCTTTGAAATACAGGCCTTCTTTTCTGCGTCCAAAAATTTTCTGTTCATACGTAGTTTCTCTGATGAAATGTCGGAAACACGTTTCTTGCCAGCCGATTTCCGGGGTCAGGAACCCATCTTAGTACAGCCCGGCGAAAAAGGGCATTTTTATGATGTTGACCATTTTGGTTCCGATATTTTCTGGATTCGGACCAACGACAAGGCACCCAACGGAAAGCTGGTACAAGCCAAAGTTTTAAACCCGGAAAAAAAATTCTGGATTCCAGCAGTGATTTATCCCGACAGCACCCTTCTTAACGACTTTGAAATAATCAACATGCAATACCTGATCCTGTCGGAAATAAAATCAACCCGGGCAAGTGTCCGGATTACCGACCTCACCGCCATCCACGATCCCAACAAGGGAAACAGGATTGGGTTTAAAGACCCCGACGGGGAAGTCATCCTCTGTGGCTATGAACAACAGTCGGGGAAAGCGCTGTTTCGTTTTTCAAGTGTCGTTGCCCCAACGACCATGTATGCGTACGACCTGAAAAAAGACAAATTGGCCGTCCGTTGGCAAACAAAAGTACCAGGTTATAACCGGGACAACTATGGAACCCGGATTTTACCTTTGACGACAAAAACAGGCGACAACATGCTGCTTACACTGTTTTTTCATAAGGATTTTGAATTGCGCGACGGGAGCAGCCCCTTGCTGCTGACAACAGAGGATGGCCTTACCGGTTATGGGGATTCCCGTTTCAACCCCGCCTGGCTCAGTTTGTTAGACCGGGGTTTTTATATTGCCATTGTTCATCCTGGAGGCGACCCCGCCCCGGGCCATGGAGTGCGGAGAGAACAAGGGTTGCTGGAGGGTGCGAACTTTCTGATCAGCGAAAAATATACTTCAAATGGACAGATCACCCTAACAGGAAAAAACCAGGGGGCGATGGCTGCCCTCTACGCCATGAACAGCACTCCTACGCTGTTTAAAGCAGTTGTGCTGGAGCATCCGTTTGTTGACCCGGATATTCCGGTAAAAGAAATACACCCCGGGGCGCCCATTCTGATCGTTTCCGCAGGACCAGAGAATCCAAAAACAAATATGGGGCCCCTAAAAACCATGGCCATGCTGAGAAATAACAATACCGATAATAACCCATTGCTGTTGAGCAGTAAAGCCCCATTCGCTTCCGATGGAAAAATCAGGCCGGATAAACCCGACCTTACCGATCAAATAACCTTTATCCTTTCCTGTTACGAATTAGAATAAAAAACAGGCTTCAGGATGAACTACCAACCAATGAACCTCATAATCCTTAAAACGAATTGCAAATGCTAAACGAACGCGCCAGTGGAATTTTACTCCATCCAACTTCATTGCCAGGAAAATACGGTATTGGCACCCTGGGAAAAGCCGCTTTTGATTTTATCGACTTTTTAGTTAAGTCAAAGCAACATTTTTGGCAAATTTTACCTTTGGGCCCAACCGGATATGCCGATTCTCCCTACCAATGTTTTTCAGCGCATGCCGGAAACCCGAATTTAATTGACTTCGACCTGCTTGTTAAAACCAAATTGCTTTATCCGGAAGACCTGGAAGATTTTCCCCGGTTCCCTGAAAATACCATTGTTTATGATGCGCTGCAAAACGCCCGCTTACCCTTGCTTAAAAAGGCTTATCATGAATTTGTAACCTATGCGGACAACACGGAAAAATTGGCATACCGCAATTTCCTTAAGGACAACACCCATTGGATCAACGATTATGCCCTGTTTCGCGCCATCAAAGCCAACCGCCACCAAAAACCCTGGCACCAATGGGAACCTGCCTTAAAAATGCGGGAACCGGAAGCCATAAAAACCATCCAGGCCCTCCTTCATGAAGAGATCGATTTTCATAAATTTCTACAATTTTTATTCTTCCGTCAATGGATGGCAGTAAAAGACTACGCCCATAAGAACAATATAAAAATCATTGGCGATATCCCCCTCTATGTTGCCATGGACAGTGCCGATTCATGGGCCAACACCGAATTATTTGAATTCGACAACCAGCGCAACCCAATCCGTGTTGGGGGCGTGCCTCCCGATTATTTCAGCGAAACCGGCCAGCTCTGGGGAAACCCGCTGTTCCGTTGGGATGTCCTGAAAGAAACCGGTTACCGTTGGTGGATTGACCGGATCAATACCAACCTGCTCCTTTATGACATCATCCGGATTGACCACTTTCGCGGGTTTGCAGCCTACTGGGCGATCCCATACGGCGAAAAAACCGCCATTCAGGGAGAATGGATCCCTTGCCCGGGAAAAGATTTTTTTGAATCCCTTCGCAAACATTTTGGGAACCTGCCCATCATAGCCGAAGACCTGGGGGTCATTACACCCGATGTTGAAGAATTACGCGATGGGTTTGACCTTCCGGGGATGAAAATTCTTCAGTTTGCATTTGATTCGTCCGAATCAAACGATTACATTCCTCACAACTACATTAAAAATTGTATCGTTTACACGGGTACCCACGACAACGATACCGTGGCAGGATGGTTTGCCGCAGCTTCCCTAGAGGACAAAAAATATATGCTGGATTACCTGAATGCAACGGATAATGAGATCCACTGGACACTCATCCGCCTGGCATGGTCGTCGGTAGCCAATACAGCCATTGTCCCAATGCAGGATTTGCTGGGATTAGGATCAGATGCACGGATGAACCTTCCCGGGACCACCATAAACAACTGGCAATGGCGGGCAAAAACAAGTGATTTTACAACAGCCCTGGCCGAAAAACTGGCCCATCTTACCTGCCTCTATGGAAGGGCCGCTAAAGTAAAAATTAAAACCCATTAACGCCGTTATGAAATATCTGGTTTTTTTATTGCTTGCCTCCCTCCCACTGACCTTGTGGCCGCAGGAAGCCCGGGTTGAAAGAGTCGAACCGCCCAGTTGGTGGATTGGGTTTTCAAATCCCACATTACAACTTTTGGTGTATGGCAAAAACATTGCCGGTGCCGAAGTTTCCCTGAATTATCCCGGGTTTACCATAAAAAAAATCCATACCACCAACAACCCGAACTATCTCTTCTTAGACATGGACATCGCCCCCGAAACCAAACCAGGGACGGCGGAAATTCACTTTTCAATCAACAATAAACGGGTTGCCAAAACCACGTATCAACTTAAAGAAAGAAAGGAAGGATCTGCTCTGCGAAAAAGTTTTAATCCGGCAGATGTCATCTACCTGTTGATGCCCGACCGGTTTTCAAATGGCGATACCACCAACGACAATATACACGGAATGGTACAAATAGTCAACCGGGACGACCCCGATGGACGGCATGGTGGGGACATCAAAGGAATTGCCGACCATCTCGATTACCTGAAAGAGTTGGGGGTCACCGCTTTGTGGATTAACCCCCTACTCGAAAACAACCAAAGCAAATATTCTTACCATGGTTATTCCATCACCGATTTTTATACCATCGACCCCCGGTTTGGGACCAACGACGACTATGTAAAACTCAGCGACGCGATCCATCAACGGGGAATGAAACTGATCATGGACATGGTTTTTAACCATTGTGGCAGCAATCACTGGTGGATGAACGATTTGCCTTCGCCCGACTGGATCAATGCCTGGCCGGAATTTACCCGTTCCAATTACCGGGCTGGTTCCGTTAGCGATCCGTATGTTTCAGCCATCGACAGCAACCTGTTCGTATGCGGATGGTTTGACCACACCATGCCCGACCTGAACCAACACAACCCTTTCCTTAAAAATTACCTTATTCAGAACAGCATCTGGTGGATTGAATATGCCCATCTTGACGGCATCCGCCAGGATACCCATCCCTATCCTTTTAAAGACATGATGAGCGAATGGGGAAAACGAATCGCGGAAGAATATCCCAATTTTAATATCGTCGGCGAATGCTGGATGAACTATCCCTCCTCGGTTGCCTACTGGCAAAAAAACGCATTGAACCAGGACGGATATAATTCCAACCTTCCTTCAGTATTCGACTTTCCATTGTACGACGCCATGACCAATGCCTTTACCGAACCGGAAGGATGGAACACCGGGATTTTGAGGCTCTATGAAATTTTAGCGCAGGACAATTGCTACCCCGATCCCAATAATATCGTAACCTTTGCCGATAACCATGATGTTAACCGTTGTCTCGACACACAAAACAACGATATCAGAAAACTTAAAATGGCCCTCGCTTTTATCCTTACGACCCGCGGTATCCCACAAATTTTTTATGGGACCGAAATTTTGTTGACCACCGGCGCAGACAAAGGACATGGCATCATTAGAAAGGATTTTCCAGGCGGATGGCCGGGCGATTCAACCGACGCTTTTACACTGAAGGGACGGAATGAAATAGAAAAAGAGATGTACCAATATCTCAACACCCTTCTTCAATGGAGAAAAACCAGTAAGGCCATTCATTCGGGCCAACTCAAACATTTTATCCCTGCCGATGGCATCTATGCCTATTTCCGCTATCATCCGGAAGAAGTGGTGATGGTGGTCATGAACAACAACGATGAAACAAAAATCATTGAGACCAAACGTTACAGCGAGTTCCTGAAAAACTTCAAAACCGGAAAAGATGTCCTGGGAGGGGGCGAAATCGGGGATCTTTCCAGGCTCATACTTCCATCGAAATCCACCCTGATCCTTGAACTAAAGAAATAAGTGTTAAGTGTTAAGTGTTAAGTTTTAAGTGTTAAGTCAATGTTTCAATGTTTCAATGTTTCAGAGTTTCAGAGTTTCAGGTTTCTTAACACTTAACACTTAACACTTAAAACATTAAAACATTAAAACATTGAAAAATTGAACAAACAGTAAATTTTTATTCATAAAAAGAGCCTATATGTTGATTATTCAGAAAAAATTATCAAACCTGTTCTATATCATCCTGGGGTTGCCTTCGACGGCCATGGGATTTGCGCTATCCATCCAGATTGCCGTGCTGAGCTGGATACTTCATACAAAATACAACCTTGAAATCGACCAGATTGGAATTGTCTGGGCAGCCGGCCCCATCGCCGGAATCCTGGGACAGCCAATCATCGGGTTGATCAGCGATAAAGTCTGGTTCTGGGGTGGCCGCCGCAAACCTTTCATCATCATTGGGGGTATTTTGGCAGCGTTGATGATTTTTGCCCTGCCCAACATCGACAAGATCAGCAATTTCTTTGGGATTGCCAGCCTCATGGCCGTTGCCATTACCGTCGCGCTGACCCTCGATCTTTCCATTAACATCAGTTTTAACCCTACCCGGTCGATCATTGCCGATGTTACGCCCGAAGGCCAGCCACGTACCAAAGGCTATACCTGGATGCAATCGATTTCAAATCTTTTTGGAAGCGGCGCTTACCTCATGGGGGCACTAATCGGGAACTATTTCCTCATCTATGCCGGCGTTGCCATCGTGCTGCTCTTTTCGATCGGGCCACTTTTCTTCATTGAAGAACCCCGTCAACTTGAAAAATCCCCGGAAGAAGCCGATTTACCTCAATCTTCCAAAAAAAACAATGAGGCTGTCGCCGTAAAAAGTCCAACGCAATGGGGCGAGCTGTTTAAGCTCTATATTGCCCATGGATTTTCGTGGTTGGGAATCCAAACCATGTTCGTTTATATGTTTGCTTTTCTTGAACAAAAACTCCCTGCCCTGCCCGATTCCTCCGTTGCCGACAGCAATGCCCGGCTGGGCCAGATGATCGGCTGGTCATTTTTTATTCTCAACGCATTGGGGGCGGTATGGCCTGCCTTTTTGTTGGAGCCCTTGAGTAAAAAAATGGGCAGGGTCAAAACACATTCCCTGATGGTTGCCATCATGGCGCTTGGCTATTTTGGGATTGTTTTCTGGGCTACAAATGCAATCCTTCTTTACACCATGATGTGCATCCTCACTTTTGGCTGGGCTGCCGTTGTCAGCCTTCCCTTCGCCATCATGTCAGAAAAAGTGGACAAAAGCCGCATGGGGTTTTTCATGGGCATTTTCAACCTGTCGGTCGTCCTGCCCCAACTCATCGCCAGTTCCGTGGTGGGGACCATCATTAAAAATGCTTCCGATAAAGGGATCATTTTCATTATCAGCGGGTTTTCACTGGCAATTTCGGCTGCATTGTGGCTCTTTGTGAGCGACCACCGTAAAAAATAACCGGTACTCCCTGTTGCAAACCATTCCATGTCAATGGTGTTTTATGGGTTCAAAAAAATCAATATTTATGAAAATTAAACATGTACAAATCATTGCCGCCAGCCTCATTGCCATGCTTTGGGGTTGTGGCTCAAACAACGATGTGCCGGTAGCCGTTGAACCACAAATGATCAAAATTACCGCGCCCATCATCATCAACACCGATTCGACGGTTCTGCTGCTGGCCGATTATTTTCAGTTCCCAAACCAGATCGACTCAATAGAAACCGACCCGTCATTGAAGGCAACCATTCCCTCCGATTCAACGGTTTTGGTTATCCGGCCCCTTCAACGGGATTTTCCACGTTTATCGGTCATGACGATCTGGTCGAAAGGGTTTCCGTATTCCCTTTTATTGGAGAAAACAACCAAACAACAAGTCTGGTTTACGTTTAACCCACAAGATAAAAAATACAAACGGGTCCAGATTAAAGGAGAGATGAACAACTGGAACCCCCAGGCCGGGAATTTGTTTGAGAAAGATGGAAAATGGCACATCGGGTTTAACCTGTATCCAGGAAAATATCAATACAAATTGATTGCCGACGGGAAGGAAATTACCGATCCGGGCAACCCCGATTCGGTTTCAAACAACCGGGGAGGATACAATTCCTTACTGCTTGCAGGCAACCCCAATCCAGCCAAAGCCCCCATCCTTTTCACAACAGAAACAAAGGGCAGGTTGGTTACAATCGGTTTGAAAAACAAAGCCGATTCCATTTTCGTTTTCTGGGAAAACCACCTGCTCGGAAACTCCTTTCGGAAAAAGACACGGCCGGAATTACCATTGAAATCCCCAAAAAAGCAAGGGAATTCAAACGGAGTTTTCTCCGGGTATGGGCCTATAACAACCTCGGGGTATCCAATGAAATACTCATTCCGCTCAATGGAGGAAAAGTTCTTGCCGACGCTTCCAAACTCACCCGTTCCGACCGCCAGGCCATGATCATGTACTTTTTGATGGTGGACCGTTTCAAAAACGGAAACAAAGAGAACGACCAACCGGTTCCGGATGCCGGCATCGACCCGAGGGTGAATTATATGGGCGGAGACCTGAACGGGATAACCCAGGAAATTGAAGCGGGATATTTCTCCGGTCTCGGGATCAACACCCTGTGGATTTCGCCCATTACCCAAAACCCACTGGAAGGTTATATGGAATATCCTGCCCCCCACCGGAAATTTTCGGGCTATCACGGGTACTGGCCCATTACCCTTACTACCGTCGATTCCCGTTTCGGCACTTCCGACGACTTTCACAGACTTGTGAAAGAAGCCCACCGCAAAGGGATCAACGTTGTCCTCGATTTTGTTTCACACCATGTCCACCAGGCTTATCCCGTTCTTCAGGTACATCCCGATTGGATTACCTCTGTGGACCTGCCCGGAAACAGGAAAAACATCCGTTTATGGGACGAACAGAGGCTGACTACCTGGTTTGATGTTTTTCTTCCCACGTTCGACCTCACCAAACCCGAAGTTGCACACATGGTTTCCGATTCGGCCACCTTCTGGATCAAAGAATACAATCTGGACGGGTTCCGGCACGATGCTGCCAAACATGTTCCCGAAAACTACTGGCGCATGCTGAACCAAAAATTGAACGCACAGGTGGTTGTCCCCGAAAAGAGGCCCGTTTTCCAGATCGGGGAAACCTTCGGAAGCCGGGAACTCATCGAAAGTTATATCAACCCGGGAATGCTCGACGCCCAATTTGAATTCAACCTTTATTGGGATGCTAAAAATACCTTCGCCATGGACCCGATTTCGTTCCGCGACCTGAACTATTCGCTGCAACAATCGTTCAACTACTTCGGTGAACATAACCTTATGGGAAACATAACAGGAAACCAGGACATGCCAAGGTTCATCTCCTATGCCAGCGGTGACCTCAGTTTTTTTGAAGATGACCACAAAGCCGGATGGGAAAGGCATATCGAAGTAACCGATACGGTCGGGTACCGGAAACTGGCATCCCTCATTGCCTTTAATATGACCATCCCGGGAATTCCTGTCATCTATTATGGCGACGAGTTTGGCATGCCCGGCGCCAATGACCCCGATAACCGCCGTATGATGCTATTCGACAGCCTCAATAAAAACCAGCAATACCTGAAATCGACCACTGCAAAACTGGCTTTCCTCAGAAACCAAAACCTTGCCTTAACCTATGGCGATTTCACTACACTGAAAGTATCAGAAAAAATATTTATTTACCTCCGTTCCTATTTTGACAAAGCCGTTATTGTGGTGTTCAACAAAGACAAAGCAGCACACACTATTGAATTTACATTGCCTGAACGATTTCAGAAATCCCCGATCAACCCTGCTTTTGGGACTACCATAAATTACAAAAACGGAAAAATTTCCATAGTAATGAATGCCCATTCTTTTGAAATTTTAACAAACTGACCCATGAAAAACCTTGGATTCCTGACCTTTGCAATCGCCCTTGTCTTTAGTGGCTGCAACCCAAAAACGCATCCACTGAACCCGGGACCGGTTACCCACACCGATTGGAGCCGAAATTCAACCATTTATGAGGTGAACCTCCGGCAATTTACGCCCGAAGGAACTTTCAAAGCTTTTGAAAAGGAGTTGCCCCGCCTGCAGAAAATGGGCGTGGACATCCTCTGGCTTATGCCCATCAACCCAATCGGAGAAAAAAACAGAAAAGGTTCACTGGGAAGTTATTACTCCGTTCGCAATTACTTAGAAGTAAACCCGGAATTTGGGACACTTTCCGATTTTAAAAGCATAGTAAACAAAGCACACGAACTGGGCATGAAGGTCATTGTTGACTGGGTGGCAAACCACACCTCCTGGGACAATGAACTTATTGTCAAACATCCCGATTGGTACAAAAAAGACACCTTAGGCAACATCATAGCCCCAGTTGCCGATTGGTCCGATGTGGCAGCCCTCGACTATTCGAATGAAGGATTACGTAAATACATGACGAAAGCGCTGGCGTATTGGATTAAAGAAACCGATATCGACGGCTACCGCTGTGATGTGGCAGGGATGCTCCCGGTCGATTTCTGGAACCAGGCCATTCCCGAAATCCGAAAAATAAAACCACTCTTTATGCTTGCCGAAGAGGAAACCCCAAAAATCCACGATACCGGACTTTTTGATGCCTCTTACTCCTGGCAACTTTTTCGCCTGATGAACAACATTGCCGGGGGCACCCAAACCGCCGATAAAATCGACTCCCTCTATGCTGCCGAAAAACAAGAATATGCTCCCGATGCCTACCGGATGAGGTTTACTTCCAACCACGACGAAAATACCTGGAACGGCACCGAGTTTGAAAGGCTGGGCGACGGTGCGCAACCTTTCGCCGTGCTTACGTTTACTTTCCCTGGTATTCCCCTGATCTACAGCGGTCAGGAATCGGCCATGAACAAAAGGCTGCGGTTCTTCGACAAAGACACCATTCCATGGGGCCATTATCCGCTCGAAAATTTTTATTCGAAACTTACCAACCTTAAAAAAAGTTCCAACCTGCTCGATGCCGGCACTGCGGGCGGCGAATTCATCAAAGTCCCTACCTCCAACAATCAGTCGGTTTATGCCTTTATCAGAAAAAAAGGGCAACAGAAAATTTTTGTCCTGCTGAATTTATCGCCCGTTGAGCAAACCATACAACTCCTGGGAGATGATTTTCCAGCAACCTATACGGAAATTTTCTCCGGTACAACCAAAGCGTGGAAAAGTGGCGATGGGGCAAAACTTGCCCCCTGGCAATATTTTGTTTATCAAACCCTTTGACAGGACTATTGGTTTTTTTTCAGGATTGTTGCCGATAGAGGCCCCAGCGTGATTTTGTTCCCCGAAACCTGGGTTTGGTCCATCAGGTTGGTATAATTTCCCCCTCCTGGAAGCAGAAACGATTCCGGCATGGAACCGGTATTAAAAATAACCAAGATCTCATGCCCGGGATCACTCCGTTTATACGCCAAAATTTTACCATCGGCTTTGATAAACGTAATGGCCCCATGCGACAAAACAGGGTTTTCGGTCCGTATCCGGATCAACTTTTTGTAAAAGTCGTAATGCTCCCGGTTAAAACCGACCGTATCGGATACTACTGCCTTTTTTTTGCTTTGGGCACGGGTTTCCGGTTGAAAATCGCATTCGCCCCACCACAGCGGTTTCCGGCAATCGGGGTCATCGGCCCCCCACATGCCCATTTCATCGCCATTCCAGATATGGGGCGCGCCCACACTGGTGAATTGATGTACCAAGTATAGCCGTGCACGGGCATAGGTTTCCGGGTCCGGTTTCCCTGCTTGATACGCAGGGTTATCGTAAACGTTCGACTGGTATTTATATTTCCCAGGGTTGTTAAAACAGGTAAGCAACCTGGGGCTGTCGTGGGTGGCCGAAACATTCATCATACCATTCCGGTAAGGTGCCGGAAGCCGGTTCCACTGATACAATAAACTGTCCCTGAACTGCCTGGCATCCATCGGATAATTGCTTTTTGAAAAGAAATACTTTGCCGGGCGGTAAACCTGATAAAACATCACAGCATCAAATACATGGTCGTTTACATAAGGGACCGGGTTCATCAACGTATCCGGAAAACTGGCCCACCATATCTCCCCAACCAGATAGGCTTCAGGTTTTATTGTTTTGACTTCCTTGTTGAAATCGCGCCAGAAACCCATAGGCACCTGATCGGCAACATCGAGCCGAAAACCGTCGATGCCTTTGGCCGTATCGCCATCGGGCGCCAGCCATCGCTTTGCCACATCGAAAATGTGTTTTTTTGCCGGTTCGTTGATATTGCCTTCATACGGATGACCACTGCGCCGTGGGGAGCGGACATCCACCTTTTTTATCTCCGGGAGGCTTTTCACGTTGGCCCAACCCTTGTAGCTAAATTCATTGTCCGGGGTTCCGGGGTTGTTAAATGCAATTATTTCGTACCAATCCTTATATTTTGATTTTTCCTGGTTTTTCACCAAATCTTTCCATGCCCAGAATTCCGTTCCGGTATGGTTCCATGAATAATCTACAATAACGTGCATTTTACGATGATGGAGCTCTTCGACCAATTTTAAAAACAACCGATCGGCCGAAGTCCATTTCCAGGTAGAAGGGTCATCGGGTATTTCCGAAGCAATGAGCAAATTGTCGCCTTCTGGATCGGGGCCGAAATTTACATCTACATGATGATACGACCGGGCATCGTACTTATGAAGCGATGGCGCATCGTTGATCGGGTTCAGATATATGGCCGTAACCCCAAGATCGGAAAGGTAGTCGAGCTTGTCAATAATTCCCTGAAGGTCGCCTCCATAACGACGCAACTGCAGGATATCGCCGAAATTCTTTTTGTTTTTTTTCATCCAACCTGCCTCCTGCTTCGTTGTCGCATGCCAATCGGATCCCCACTCCGACATTTTCCAGTCGGTTGGGACAAGATACGATGTATCGGAGCGGATGTTTTCCGGTTTTGGGTCGTTCGTCGGGTCCCCGTTGTTAAAACGTTCAACAAAAATCTGATACCAAATGGCATTTGCCGGCCATGAGGGGGGTAGGTCATCCGATACCGGTTTCGAAGGGGTGTTGCAACTCATCTGAATAAAAATTAAGATTAAGGAGAACAGAAAGGCATATTTTTTCATGGTTTTTGGATTTTATGGTACAACGGTCAAATTAACCGATCCCTGGATCAACCCCTCCGAACCGGCAATAATTTCAACGGGGCCCGTTTTTTCCCCTGACTGAACGATCAGTTGGCATTTCCCGTTGAACAGTTTTCGTTGCCATTGGCCTTCGGGGCATTGATCAGGTTCATGGCTGGATGGATCGCCATTTCCAACGCCAATAATTTTTGCATCTCCTTCCACTTTAAACCAAACCAGGTTACCGGCATCGGGAACTTCGCGCCCTGACCGGTCCGTGACATGGACATTGATCACGGTGGCATCCTTTCCCCCGGAAAGAAGCAATGTTTTATCAGGGAATATCTGCACCCGGATAGGTTCCCCGGTGGTTTCGACCCGGGAAACAATTTCTTTTCCGTTTTTTTTGGCAATGGCTTTAAGTTCACCGGGTTGATAGGGAACCTGCCACACAAGGTGGCTGTTTCGGGGCATCTCTTTTTCGCCAAGGCTGTGACCATTCAGGTACAGTTCGACCCGGTCGGCATTGGTATTCACCCAAACAGGGAGGATCTCCCCCTCTTTCCCTTTCCAGTTCCAGTGTGGGGAGATATGAAGCACATCCTTGCCGGTCCACCAGGATTGATAATAATAGTAAAGGTTTTTGGGGAAACCGCACATATCCATGACCCCGAAATGGGAATTGATGTTCGGCCATTGGAACGGCGTAGGTTCGCCCCGGTAATCAAATCCGGTCCAGATAAAACCACCCATAAACCAAGGCTGGTTGGCGCATAAGGTCCACCACGTTTCTGCTTTACTGGCCCACCAGGGGGCAGTAATGTCCTGGTCGGGGAGATAACACCGGATGGTGTCTTTTTCGTATATGCCCCTGGTCGTGACCGTACTCCCCATTTCGGTCCCGATGATGGGCTGGTCCGGATGGGACTTATGATAATCGGCCACCGCATACTGGCGGTAATTAAACCCACGGACGGGAATAACCTCGTTGATCCCGGCAAAGACATTGGGCAGATCGGCAGCATACGTAGAAGTTCGTGTAGGGTCGAGTTCTTTCTGGCGCGCCAACAGTGAAAGTGCAATGCGTTTCCCGGTCCCGGTAGTCTGAATGTAGCCTTCTTCATTACCGATTGACCACAGAAAAACGGAAGGATGGTTGCGGTCGCGCCGGATGAGTTCCTCAAACTGGCCCATATACTCAGGGCTGCTGTTAAGCAAACGTTGTTCGTCAATGACGAGCATCCCGAGACTGTCGCAGGCGTCGAGCAATTCGGGCGCCGGGGGGTTATGGCTGGTACGGTATGCATTGGCCCCCATTTCTTTCAGCAGCCCGATGCGATAATAATGCAGGTAATCGGGAAATGCCAGCCCCACACCGGCATGGTCCTGATGGCAACAGGCACCCTGGATCTTTATATTTTTTCCATTCAGAAAAAAACCATCAGCGGCATCAAAAAAAACGGTACGCACCCCAAACCGGTGGACGGCGCTATCCGTAACCACATTGTTCATTTTCACAACAACCACTGCCCGGTAGAGATAAGGATCCTCCAGACACCATAAAACCGGGTTTTCAAGGGTTATCATTTGTTGCAGGCATTTACCGCCCCGTGCATCGATGGTAACAGGTTGTGGGGATGAAAAGCCTGCTATTGTCCCATCCCTCTTTGTAACATAGGAAACCACCGTACACGCAACCGGGACAAAAAGGTCGTTTTCCAACGTTGTTTCAATGTGAATATCTGCAGAACCATCCCGGATCCCGGTAAAGATATAAACCCCATTTTCTGCAATATGGAGCGGGTTATCACGGTTTAACCAAACATGGCGGTAAATACCAGCGCCTTCGTAAAACCAGCCTTCATATTGGGAGGCATCGACGCGGACAACGATCACATTATCCCTGTGAAAATTGATGTAATCGGTAATATCGTATGAAACGCCAATATAACCGCTTTCATGGGCCCCAAGGTAAAACCCGTTGATCCATATCCGGGCATCGCGGAAAATTCCATCAAACCGTATGGAAAAACGTTGGCCGGAATCGGCACTGCTCACCCTGAAATGCTTCCGGTACCAGCCCACGGAGGTTTCCGGATAACGTCCCCCAACGGGTTTATATCCGTGCGACTGCACATCGAAATCGGGCGAATAAACAAAAGGTAGTTCAACCGCCCAATCGTGGGGCAAATCAATGTTTCGCCATGCCGAATCGTTGAATTCAGGTTGGATGGCCGTGGATTCGGCTTTCCCTGATTTTGAGAATATATTGGCCAGGCGGTAGTTAAAATCTTTAACCGGATCGTTGGCATGTCCCAGGTGAAATTTCCAATTTTTATCAAAATTCAGGGTCAGGGAGGGCACAATGGCCTGGGCGTTTATCAACAAACCCTGAAACATCAACCCTATCAATAAAAAAAGCAGCCTTGTTTTCATCTGTATAGCTTATAAATGCCCGTTGTCAGGTATCTTTCCAAAACAGCCGTATCCCGGATATGGCGAAGGGATGTATAAAAGTACAAACTATTTCAAGTCAATAAAAAAAGCCGCCCGAAAAGGGCGGCTTTTTTTTGATGATATTTGATATTAATTCATATTACTCAGCAACAATTTCGTATTTCATTGTTGCAAGGTTGAGGTTAATGGTATAAGTCCCGGCGCCCGGTGAAACAATATTGGCAGGATCGGGCTCACTTTCGGTCGGCCTATAGACTAAGGGGCCAAAATTGCTGGTCCCGGTTGCATCGGTTCCCCATTGCGGGGCCCATCCTGTGGTAGTTTCGAGGAACTTTAACCCACCCTCCTTCAGTGTAGTTGTGAGGGTGAAAATCCCCGGTGAAACTTTAACGAAGGCAATTCCGTTGCCCGGTGTCCAGCCTGCATCACAGCCATCGCCCACCAGGTAAAGTTCTGAAGATGTCAAGGTAACCAGGTAAGTTAGGAGAGCGGTATCAGCTACTATCCTGTAATCGCCTTCAACAGCAGGGCCAGGAATTGCTGGCGGGTCTGGAACTGCTTCTGTTGGTCTGAGAACCAAATTTCCACTTTCGCTGGTGCCGGCAGCATCGGTTCCCCATTGCGGAGCCCACGCGCCCAGATTTGCGATAAATTTGAGAAACTTTCCGGGAGCAAGCAAATGGTCAACGATGGCGAATTTTCCACCGTCACCAAGGTAGGCCATTTCCAGTGCATCTGTATTAACCCAGCCGGCTGAGGTTGCATCGCCGAGCAAATAAATGGGAGAAACAATAACCACCGATGAGTATGGAATAAACTCCAGGGTGATTGCCTCTGATATGTTGTTCGCGGCCGGACTTGAAGAAACCAGCGAAGCTTTTACCCTGAACTGAAGGGTTGCAAGGCTGTCGGCTTTTCCTTTATAAATGCCCAGAATAAAATCATTCATAGCGCCAACACGGATCGGAAACGAATAATCCTGTGTTGTGCTCAGCGTGATGGGTTTGGCAAAATTATTCCCGATGGTATCCATTTCCAAAGTATAGGTAGGTTTAACCACATCGGTAAGGTTGTACTGTGCTGCATTCCAGGTAAAGGTAAACAGGGTTGAATCCTTTTTCTCTTTAATTAAAGTATATACGGAATCAGCAGTAGGGGTTACGATCTGGGCTGGGTTGAAATAGGTCAAAACGACTTTGGTTTCATCCTTTTTACAAGAAAAAAGCCCAAATAAGCCGATAGCCAGTATTAATATTGTCAGTTTTTTCATATTATCTTGATTTTAAAATATTAATATCCGGGATTTTGGGTAAGGTTTGAGTTGGCCGAAACATCCGCCGATGGAATCGGGAAGAGGTTATAGGTGATGGCTGTAGAAGCACCGCCTGGCACTCCCCCTTTCCATGGCCACAAATAAGTGCTTTGACTGAATCTGCCATAACGGATAAGGTCGGTGCGGCGATATCCTTCCCAGAATAGTTCACGGGCCCTTTCATCGAGGATAAAATCGGTGGTTAGTTGAGCGGCTGTTATATTTCCGCTGGTATTGCCATACGCCCTTTCCCTGATTGCATTCACATAATTAAGGGCAGTGCCCTCATCGCCACCAGCTCCGCCTCTCTTGACTGCTTCTGCGTACATCAGATAAATATCGGCCAGGCGGAATAATGGAAAATCAGTATCTGGAAATGTCAAATCCTGCCCCACAACGCCGTCACTGGTAAGATTTTTGAACTTGGTAATGGCATAACCATCTGTAAAGGTACCGATATCGTTGATTTCAAGAGATTGACCATCGGTCCAGAACATGGCACGTTTATCATTGAGGAGATTAAATTTAGCGACGAACGCGCTTGTGGTCCTTGTTCCGCCCCAACCATCTGCAACGCCGTAATCAGCAGGCACCATACTTCCACCAATGCCAGCATGAACAAGAAATGTGGTCCCGCCATAAGTCTTGGTTTTAAGTCCGTCAAAATTAACAGGGAAAATTACTTCCGGATTGTTGAGGTTATTATCTGCCAGAAAGAGGTTTGCATAGGTACCTGCCAGTGCATATCCTGCTCCTGTTATTTTATTGCAATAGGCAATACACTCCGTGTTTTTATCCTGGCCAATGTAAACCGGGGCATTGAGATACAATTTTGCCAGCAATGACCAAACGGCAGCCTGATCGGCACGACCATATTCATTTTGTTTTGCAGCAGCCATGGCAGGCTCAATGGCTAAAAGTTCGCTTTCAACATAAGAATACAAAGCATCGCGGTGGATTTGGGTAGGGAAGAATTTTCCGACCGGGTCATTTTCAGTCACAAACGGTACGTTCCCAAACAGATCCAGTGCATGATAATAACTGAGGGCGCGCAGAAAACGGGCTTCAGCGCCAAAACGCAGGATTTCTGCCCTGTCGGCATCACTGATCCCACGCTCGTCCAATTTACTTTCCGTTGATTCGCGGATGAACTCATTGCATTGGGCTATCTGGAAAAATATCCGGTAATACATGGCGGCAATAAATACATCGCCCGATCCCCAGACCTGTGCATGGAAGTTTTTAATGGTTTGGTCGTTCCACGATACTACTGCTTCGTCGGTAGTCAATTCCTGGTGATACCAATAGCCACGGAGGTATTCGCCAAATCCTTCATCAATCCCACTGATATCGGGGTTCCCTGCCGGGCCCTGTTGTCCGGACACCGAAAGTCCGGCATACACTTTTGCCAGAACCTGCTTATACCCTGCAGCAGAAGTATAGACATTGTTAGGGGTCATATCGCGTGGGTCAATCGGCAACGTATCGAGATCCTTGACACAGGAAGAAAGAAACAAGGTTGTTGCCAGAACCATGAATGTTATCTTAAATATTCGTTTCATTTTTTTCAATTTTTAGCGTTAGAATAAAAGATTTACACCCAAAACAAACACCCTTGACCGGGGATACATATTGTTATCGATACCTACCGTAGAGCCCAGGTTCACTTCCGGATCAAGTCCTTTGTACTGGGTAATTGTGAATACATTGTTTACGGTAAAGGAGAGACGCAGGTTTGCAGTGTTTTTGATCAGGTTTCCAAAATCATAGGCCAGGGTAAGATAATCCAGTTTAAAATAGGAGGCGTTCTGCACATAGTAATCCGACAGGTACTGGTTGTTGACAAAATTAACATCATAAACATCGGAGGTCACATTGCTCAGATAGGGGCCTTCGGGACGGTATAGGTTGGAGTAAACGCCCCGGTTGGAAGAGACATTATTGTAAACATAATTCCCAACGGCCGCATGGCCGGCAGCAGAAAGGCTCACTTTTTTGTAAGATAAGGTGGTGGAAACGCCATAGGTCGAAGTGGCATTGGCACTCTTATAATGATACCGGTCGGCATCGGTGATTTTTCCATCCTGGTTTCTGTCAACATACATCCCTTCAATGGGTTTATCGTTGGCATCATAAACCTGTTGGAAGACATAGAATGAATACATCGGGTAACCAACGCTTTGTATTTGAACCGTATTGCCAACACCTCCGCTGATCCCGCCGACCAGGATGCCGGCATAGGTTGGGTCGTCGTTGACGGTCAGTTTGGTGATCTCGTTTTTATTGACCGTGGCATTGAAATTCAGGTCCCATTTCCAATCCTGGGCAACAATCGGTTTTAAACCCAGGCTGAACTCCCAGCCTTTGTTCTGCATATCGCCAATGTTTGTCCAAACATAATTGGAAAGATTGGTTCCGGCAGGTACCGGCACATAACACAACATATCGGAAGTGTTGCGGATATAATAATCAACCGATCCAGTAATCCGGTCGTTGAAGAAACCGAAATCGAGCCCGAAATTCGTTGTGGCGGTGGTTTCCCATTTTAACCCGGCATCGTAAGCATTTGCGCGCATGGTATAATAAAACACGTTTCCAAACTGGTATTGTGTATACTGGTCGCTGGAGGTATAAACAGCCAGCGAAGGATACCAGTTGTCGCCCAGGTCCTGCTGCCCGGTCTTTCCCCAACCAATTCTTAATTTTAACTGGGAAATGACTTTTGAATCCCTCATAAATGCCTCATCATTGATTTTCCAGGCCAAAGCGGCCGAGGGGAAAAGACCCCAACGGGTATCCTTGGCAAATTTCGAAGAACCATCGTCACGCAATGTGAAGGTCAACAGATACCGGTTGGCAAGGGTATAATTCAAACGTCCATAAAAAGAAACAAGAAAATATTCCTTTTTCGCAGTAACATCGCTGGTATAAGCCGAATCGTGAGGCACATTGCTGTTGTGGTTATTCGCTTCGAAATAGAAATGCTGCCAGGAATAACCAGCCATGACATCGAATTTGCTCTTGATCGATTTCACCTCTTTGACATAGTTCAGGTAAAAATCGAGCACTTTGTTGTTTTTTGTCTGGTCATACGTATTGTCAGTTCCTTTATTTGTATAGACCCAGCTTGCATTTGCAGGGACATAAACGGTACCGTTACTTTTTGAATAATCAATGCCCATGTTCAAGACAGCCCGTAAATCGGGAAGAAAATGTAATTTATAATCAAGTTGCAGGTTTCCCAGAAAACGGTTGACCTTTGAATTGTCATCTCTCATCTTTAATAATGCGACCGGGTTGGCGGTAGCCTGGCCAACAGGAAGGGTATCGCCCGGCTGGAGCCATGCCCAGTAGCCGCCAAAATTATTATTGGCATTTACGGGTTTCGTAGGGTCAAAAGCAATGGCGCTCCCAATGGCCCCATTATCGGCAAAATGGTTCTTTTCATAAAGATATTTTGCGGTCAGGTTCACTTTTAAATAATTTTTAAAGAAGGCAGGGCTGAGGTTTAAGCCCAGCGATGTCCTTTTAAGGTTATCGGTAAGCAAAATCCCATCCTGGTACAAATAGCCCACCGATAAGCGATACGGCATGGTGCTCAAAACTCCCGATAACGCAATGTTGTGGTCGGTACTCATGGCCGACCTGAAAATTTCTTTTTGCCAGTTGGTGCTGTTTACAGAATCAAGCAGTCCCAATACAGCCTGGTTTCCGGCATACCGTTGTTTAACAAGGCCCCGGTATTCATCGGCCTCAAGCACACTGATGGTCTTTGGAACGGTGGCCACAGAAACCTTTCCGGCATACTCAACATTCAGCTTTTTGCCGCCGGCTACCCCTTTTTTGGTCGTAATAATGATAACGCCATTCGATGCGCGTGAACCATAAATGGCCGTCGCCGAAGCGTCTTTCAATACGGTATAGGTATCAATTTCATCCGGGTTGATCATACTCAGGCTTCCGCGGGCTCCTGCGGTCGAAGTATTGTCAACCGGAATGCCGTCGATTACGATCAAAGGATCGTTGGAGGCATTCAGTGATGAACCTCCACGGATACGGATAACAGCATCGCCACCGGGCGCCCCGCCCAGGGTAGTGACCTGGACACCGGGAATTTTCCCAATGATAAGCTGCTGGGGCGAAGAAATTAACCCCTGGTTAAAACTTTTTTTATCAATGGCGGTCACCGAACCGGTAGCATCCGATTTTTTCACGCTGCCATACCCGATAACAACAATCTCGCTCAGGCTGCTGACACTTGCAACCAATGCAACATCGATCTTCTTTTCGCCTGTGAATGGCCGCTCCTGGGTTTGATAACCAACATAAGAAAATCCCAGAATATCCCCGGGCTTCACTTTAATGGTATAATACCCATCAATATCCGTTACGGTCCCCTGCGTTGTGTTTTTAATGACAACGGTAACCCCGGGTATTGAACTGCCATCTGCAGCATCTGTCACTTTTCCACCCACAATGGCTTCCTGTGAATAAACCACCGATGTTGTTGCAAAGGCGGCCAAAAGAAACAGAAATCGCAACCAAAGTACTCGTTTCTTCATAGAGTTTAATTTGTTGAGGTTTAACATTCTGTTAATTGGTTAATAAATATATGAATTGAGACAATCATCGAAACAGATGCGGGAAAAATGGAAAGAAAATCGTTTAATTTATTGATTTTGAATTTTTTATATACTTTATCCATTTTGAAGGCGTAAAAATACTTAAAATTCTAATATCTGGCCCCAATATTTGAAAATTTTATTTATACCGGTTCGGAACAGGTTTTCAAGAATAGAGCTTTTGTTCCTCCCGGTATAACTGCATCTAACAGAAAAATGCTTTGCATTTTTTGTAAGATGCAGTATTCGTTCCTGAATATGTCCACCTCAACCAGGATATTCAACCCATTGTCGCATTGCATGGGATAATTCTGTAAATTTGTAGCAAATAAAACCAACCTGTATGGACCCTAAAACAAAATTACACCGGTACATCCTCATTTTTCTTGCTCTTTTCATCAGTTCAGGCGCCCTGTTTGCCCAGGTCATCACCACATCCCCTCTGTTCCCGGTTGACAGGGATTCGGTGACCCTTATTTTTGACGCTGCCCAGGGCAACGGGGAACTGATGAACGTTGCCCCTCCGATCTATGCCCACACAGGCGTGATAACCAATCTCAGCACATCGCCCACCGATTGGAGGTACGTTATTGCCGAATGGAATGAAAATACTGCCAAAGCCCAACTCACACCGTTGGGGAACAATAAATACAGTTTTAAAATAAAACCGTCCATCCGCAGTTTTTATGCAGTACCGGCTACCGAACAAATCGAACAGATGGCTTTCGTTTTCCGGAATTCCGATGGCTCCAAGGTTGGGCGGAATGCCGACGGGAGCGACATTTATGCCGATGTTTATCCGGCAGTCACAAGCGTTAATATTGTCCTGCCTTCGGAAAGGGACCTTTACCCAAAGCAACTGGACGCCATCCAGATTTCGGCCATCAGCCCCCTGGCCGATACCCTGAAAATATTCCTGAACGGCGCCCTAATCGAGGCCACTGCCGGTCAAACCATCTCCAAAACCATCCTGGCTGATAATTTTGGACATAATTGGGTAAAATATTGGGTCCGTATCCTTGCAAAAAATGATACGGCATCGGCTGCCGATTCGTTCTCCTATACGGTAATCCCATCCCCAACCGTTGCTTCCCTGCCAACAGGAATGGTTGATGGGATCAATTATCTGAATGCCCAAACAGCCCTTCTGTCATTATATGCCCCATATAAGAGCCATGTATTTGTTATCGGGGATTTTAACAATTGGCAAATCGATTCATCCTACTATATGAAAATTACGCCCGACGGAAAACAATACTGGCTGCAACTCAACAACCTGACCCCAAAATATGAATATATTTTCCAGTATCTGGTCGATGGGGCCATCCGCATTGGCGACCCTTATGCCGATAAGGTGAGCGACCCCGACGATCAATATATCCCCCCAACTACGTACCCAAACCTTAAACCCTATCCGTACGGGCTGACAACGGGCATTGCCACCTATCTGCAAACCGACCAGGACCCCTATCCCTGGGGGACGGAACCCTTTACGCCCCCAGCGGTTACCGACCTGGTTATCTGTGAACTTCTGATCCGCGATTTCACCACGGCCCACGACTATCCCTCCCTGATTGATACCCTCGGTTACCTGCAACACTTAGGGATCAATGCCATTGAGCTGATGCCCGTTATGGAATTTGAAGGCAACATCAGCTGGGGCTACAACCCCGATTACGCTTTTGCAGTGGACAAATATTACGGGACAAAAAACGGGTTGAAACAATTTGTGGAAGCGGCCCATGCCAAAGGCATCGCCGTTATCCTCGATATTGTTTGCAACCACCACTTTGGAAACTCCCCCCTGGTTAAACTTTACTGGGACCAAAACGCCCAATGCCCCGCCGCCAACAGCCCCTGGTTCAACCAAATCCCAAAACACCCCTACAACGTCGGTTACGATTTCAACCATGAATCCCCCGACACCAGGGCCTATATGGAAAGGCTGATCAAATACTGGATTACCAATTACCATGTGGATGGTTACCGCTTTGACCTTTCCAAAGGGTTCACACAAAAAAATTCCTACCCCGACAATGTTGCGCTATGGGGACAATATGATGCCGACCGGATCGATATCCTGGAGAATTATGAAAATGTCATCCACGACATTAGTCCTTCCGCTTATGTAATTCTGGAACATTTCGCCGACAACTCGGAAGAAATTGTGCTGTCAAACAACAACATGCTCCTTTGGGGAAATATTACAGGCGCTTACGCCGAAGGTTCCATGGGCTGGAACGAGAACAACAAATCGGATATTTCGTGGGCATCGTATAAGAAGCGTGGGTGGTCGTATCCCAATCTGGTCCCATACATGGAAAGTCACGACGAAGAGCGGATGATGTATAAAAACGTTACTTACGGAAATGCTGTCCAACCCCTGTATAAAATTAAAAATGATACCACAAGGAGCCTGAAACGGGCCGAATTGGCGGCCAATTTCTATTTCACCCTTCCCGGCCCGAAAATGATATGGCAATTCGAAGAGCTGGGATATGACTATTCCATTGAATATGGCGGACGGTTGGGTCCAAAACCCATCCGGTGGGATTATCAGGACCAATGGAGACGGCGATATACAAAAAATGTTTTTTCGGCGCTTATCGGGCTTAAGAAAACACTCCCCGTGTTCAAGACCACGAACTATACCATCGATGTGGCTTCTGCCGTAAAACGAATATGGTTAATGGATCCAACCATGGACGCAACTGTTCTTGGCAATTTTGATGTTGTTTCAAAAAATATTGTGCCCAATTTCACAAAAACCGGCACCTGGTATGAATTTTATACCGGGGATTCCATTGTGGTTTCCGATGTGGCAGCCACCCTTTCTTTCAACCCGGGAGAATACCGGTTATATACTACCTCCCGGTTATCGAAACCAACTTTCACCGGGGTTGACGAAAACCCTTATCCCGTTTCCGGTCAATCAGCGACTGTTTCAGTTTATCCCAATCCGGCACACAGCCAGGTCAATTTCGGTTTTAACTTACCCATACCCGCTTCCGTGGAAATTTCCTTATTTAATATGGTAGGTGCCCGGATCAGCAAAACCACCACCGGACAACTTTCATCCGGTTACCATTCCTACACGATATACCTGAATTCAGAAACAGGACTCCGCCTTATCCCGGGAATTTATTTTTATGTTCTGCGGGCAGGGAACATGGAAGCCAGGGGAAAGATAATCCTCCGGTAACCCCAGGTAAGTTGTTAGAGTGCGGGTGGTGAGTTTCGGAGCAAACGGTCCCATTCCTTCAGGTAAGCCGACCGAAAAAAACGCAGCCATTTTTCTTCCGGCAAATCCGGGGGCTCCTTTGTTTTGAAATAGTCAACAGTCGCAACGGTATAGTCGCGTTGGGCCAGGGTTTTTGCCAGTTTTTCCTGTATGTCGCGGGTTTCGCTAATTTGAAAATCTTCGCTGCGGAGAAGTCGCAAGAAGCGATAAGCCGTTCGGTCATCGCCCCGGGCCTGATAAAAATAAGCCGCCTGCAGGATCAGGTAGGGATTGTTTGAGGAAGATACAAATTCGAACAACGACACCGGCTCACAACCCAACCGGGAGAGGTTATGATCCCTACTGATTTGTTCGTTCTCCCAAAGCAGGGCCAGCGCTTTGTCGTACCCTCCCGAAGCTGCCCACTTGCCGGCATTATCGAGATTTTGATGATATGCGATTGCTTTCCCATATTTGTTTATGCTATCGACAATGGATTCAACACAAAGCTTGCATCCAGGAACAGTATTTGCCGTACTAAGCGCATCCTGAAGCAAAATTCCGGCTTGTGAAAAATTTTTCAGCGCTACGTTCCGGTCGGCACGGACCATCCGGTAATTCACCGAATCGTTCAGGTTCCTGCATTGTTGTTCCATCATCTTTTGGCGAAAGAGGGCCATATCGTAAATAAAATCGGGATCGCCCGATACGCCGTACCTTCTTCCTTTTTCCCGGATACGATCCATCATCGCCTCGGCCGAATCAAACCGGCTTGCCCATATTTCGCGCTGTGCCATGCCTAAATCGATCAATAACCGGTTTTTCATAGCCCTTCGGTACAGGGAGTCAAATGCCGGGTCCTGTATATACGCATACTTTTTTGAAAGCAAAAGGGCCTGATCAAAATTTTGAAGGGCCTGGGTAAATTTTCGTTGGTTGAGCGCCATAACCCCTTCCGAAAAAAGGGTGGCATATTTGATATGGTTGACAACAGGGGCCAAGGAATCGTATTTTGGTTGAAGGGCGGAAACATCCTGTAACCGGTTATAAACCGTTGTTGCCTGGTCGAAGCAACGAAGCGCCGAATCGGGTTGGTTCTGGCCGAGGGCCTGCGACGTGGCAGACAAAGCCATCATACACATACCAACCAACGCCCGCTCCTTCTTTTCGTTGAGCTGACCGGTCACCGGCGCCAATTCTTCGGGCGGGTAAGTTTGTTCAAATTGCCGGTAACAATCGAAAGCCGCTTCGAAACTTCCCTGGTCCAGCAACCGGTCGCACTGCACGTTGCGCATGAAAAACAGTTCGCCGTAAACCCTTCGGTAAACAGAATCGTCCGTGATAAGCCCCGGTCGGCACCTCTGGTATTGGGCCGCTTTTTCAAGATAATCGTCCGCCATCGGATATTGCCGGTTTAGTATGCATCCCGAAGCAATCCCTGTAAAAGCGTTAAAAACCTCCGTCGATGCATAAACAAAAAGGGTATCCCGACAGGAAAGATACGGCACTGCCGGGATGGCGGCCGCAAATTTTTCCGCATTTTCGAGCAATATCACTGCTTCTGCAAACCGGTTTTCAGCCATCAGCCGTTGGGCGAATTGTCGGTACGATGCCAAAACCGCTTTTGCAACAAATGGAAGCAGGGTGTCGCCATCGGCATTGGGATACATCTTACGAAGAAGGGTTTCCGGAATAGCGTCCCCTTCGGGAAAAGTACTTCCATCAAAACAATGGTCTAAGCAGTCCTTGTAAATATCCCCGCGCAAATCATCCATCCATTGCGATTTCACGATAAACGATATAACCCTCCGTACAAAAAAATCGGAAGGAACGCCCACATCCCCGTCCCAGGGAATTGACACGGAATCCATTAAGGCATCCCGGTAATTAAAAGTCAACGACTGCGCTGCCTTGTAAGCATTTTGGTATCTTTCCACTAAGTTCAGCGGATCCTGCCCGCCTAAGGAAAGATTTTGCAGGAACCCGCGCGCCTCTATCCTTTCTATGGTTTTATTTATCTCTTCAACCTGAATATAAAGAATGGGCAACCCGGCCAGATTGGCTATGTTTAAAGTATCGAAGATGGTTTGGATTGAATCGAGCAGCAACAGGGATGCATAATAATCATCGATCAACCGGAGCCGCTGTATGTAAAGGGCATAAGACAATGAATCATAAGAGAACTCCATTTCGCGGAGTACCAGGGTGTCGAAATCCGGGTCGAAATTTCCAACAGAAATGGCCAGCAGGAGGCTATCGCGCAGGTCAATTCCCGGGAAGGACAAACGCTGTTCGGAAAAGCTGGAACTGTCAAGGCGACTGGCCCTGCGTAAAATAAAATCCATCCGGGATGGGGCCAGAACATCGGAAACATCGAACTGCCGGTAGTGGATATCCCCTGCCATTGCAGGAGCCTTGAGGGAAACCATCAGGTTGTTGTCCCCCTTGCGGCAATCCATCCCGACATCCAGTACAAAATTGAAATGTAAATTTACCTTCCAGGGCTCCTCCAGAACATGTTTGGCGATTTCGCGCAGGAGGTGGTTTCCATATCCGCTGCGGAAATCATTATTTTTTTGATATTTAACAACATACGAAATTCCGGCCGACGACCGGATACAATTTTTCTGGGCCGAAAGAAATACCGGTTGTAGAATTATTAAGAGGAAAACCAAAAAGCGACGCATCGGATGGGACATGTAAACTGTATGGCAAAAATAAATAAATGTTTTTTTTATTTGTTTTCTTATTATTTTTGGTCACAAGTTTTGAATTTCTTAAAATAAAATATCGAAAAATTTAGTGTTATGAAGAACCCGCTCTTTCAGAAGCTCCTGATCTTTTCAATGATCGTTTGCCTGCCGATGGCAATGACCACCTCCTGTAAATCAAAAGATAAGCGCCAACAAACGCCCCCGCCTTTTAAAACAATGCAGATCAAGGGCACCCGGGTCCCTGTTTATCTGGACATGGTGGGCCAGGCGGTAGGCATCCCAACCATCGAAATCCGGGCGCGGGTGGCCGGATACCTTGAAAAATACTCGTTCCAGGAAGGTTCCATCGTAAAAAAAGGCCAGCGGTTGTTTACCATTGAACAGGACGAATATATCAATAGCCTTAAATATGCCGAAGCCGACCTGGAAAATAAGATAGCCGCCTGGGAGCTTGCCAAACTGAACGTTGCACGGCTAAAACCCTTGCTTTCGACAAATGCCATTAGCCAGAACGATTATGATAAAGCCGTAACAGAGGAGATACAGGACCGGGCTTTGGTATCCAGTTCAAGGGCCAACCTATCGACGGCAAAAATCAATTTGTCCTATACGGTCATGGAATCACCGATAACCGGATATATCGGCGCCTGTGACGTCCGTCCGGGAAACCTTGTCGGAAAAGGCGAATCCACGTTGCTCTCGACCATTTCGGCCGTCGATCCCATTTATGTCAATTTCCAGATGAACGAAAATGATTATCTGAAAATCATGCGGTTTTGGGAGAAGCATAAAACCGATTTCAAAAATAAAAAAGACATTTTTAAAGTTTACCTGACCCTGTCGGACAATTTGCTTTATGATTATGCCGGCGAAATTGATTTCATGGGCCGCGATATTGACGGGGAAACAGGTACCCTGGCGCTCCGGGCGGTTTTTAAAAACCCGGAAGGGTTGATCAAACCCGGAAATTTTGCCAAAGTCAACCTGGTCCTTTTTCAGGAAGAAGACGGGATCATCATCCCTCAGGATGCCACCACACAGATCCAGGGAAAAGCCTTCGCCTTTTTAGTCGATAATGAGAATAAAGTAAACCGTGTCCCCATTGTACTCGGCAGAAGTATCGGCCATAATTACATCGTCAATCGCGGTTTGAAGATCGGGGACCGCATCATGTTGGAGGGATTTCAGAAATTTCAGGAAGGGATGGTCATCCACCCTGTGATGGTGCCCGACACACTGACTGTTCCGGAAATGCAGGTCAAGTTATAAAAATCGCGAATTGTAAACCGTAAATCGTAAATTATGTTGCAGTCCTTTATTACCCGCCCAATCCTGTCATCGGTCATTGCCATTCTCATCGCCCTGGTTGGATTATTGAGCATGTTGACACTGCCCATTTCCCAGTACCCCGATGTCGTCCCTCCCACCATCCAGGTTACCGCCTATTATCCGGGCGCCAACGCCGAAGATGTTCAAAAAACCGTTTCCATTCCATTAGAGGAACAAATCAACGGGGTTGACAATATGACCTACATGACCTCTCAGTGCGCCAACGACGGATCGTGTAACATTACGGTTTATTTTGAAGTAGGCACCGATCCCGACATGGCTACGGTCAACGTTCAGAACCGTACCCAGCGCGCCATGAACGTATTGCCTCCAGAGGTAATACAAAGCGGTGTCATCGTGATGAAAAAATCCCCAAGCATCCTGTTGTTATATTCCCTCACTTCCAGCGATACTGCTTACGATACAAAATTCTTGTCCAACTACCTTAACATTAATATTGTAAATGTTTTAAAACGCATCAACGGGGTTGGCGACGTGAACCTGTTCGGTGGCGACGACTACGCCATGCGGCTCTGGCTTAACCCGGAGCGGATGTCCGGATACAGCATAACGGTCCAGGACGTCATGAGCGCCATTCAGGACCAGAATATCCAGGCAGCAGCCGGACAGATCGGAAAAAACCCGGCAGAAAAGGGACAGGAACTGTCGCTCATGATCCGGGTTCAGGGCCGTTTGGTCGAAGAAGCCGAATTCGCCAACATCATTGTCAAAGCCAATAAAGACGGTTCATTGGTCCGGATGAAAGACATTGCCCGGGTAGAATTAGGCATGAAAACCTATGATGCCATTGGCCGTTTTAACGGAAAAATAGCCCCTGCCATTGCTGTTTACCAGTCGCCCGGATCCAATGCGGTTCAGGTCCGCGAAGAGTGTGATGCAACGATGGAAGAACTTGCCAAAGAATTTCCATTAGGGATCACTTACAACAAAGGGCTTGATATCGTTCAATTTGTTACTGCTTCCATTGACGAGGTCATTAAGACCTTGTTGGAGGCTTTTATCCTTGTATTTATAGTAGTTTTCATCTTCTTACAGGACTGGAGGGCAACTTTAATCCCGGCCATTACCGTGCCTGTTTCCTTAGTCGGGGCCCTGGCCGCTTTTGCTTTCCTGGGGTTCTCCATCAACCTGTTGACCCTTTTTGCGCTTGTCCTCGCCATCGGGATTGTTGTTGATGACGCCATTGTGGTATTGGAAGCGGTGCAGGAGAAAATCGACTCCGAAGGTCTTTCCCCGTTAGAGGCAACGCGCCATACCATGAAAGAGATAACCGGGGCCATCCTGACCATAACCATGGTACTCAGCGCGGTTTTCATCCCGGTCTCCTTTCTTGGTGGCACCACGGGCGTCATGTACAAACAATTTGCCTTGACCTTGATTTCTTCCATCCTCATTTCTGCTGTGCTGGCCCTTACCCTGACACCCCCGCTGTGCGTCATTCTCCTTAAGAAGAAAACACAAAAAAAAGGGTTGTTGGGCAAGTTTTTCAAAGGGTTTGACCGGGGGTTTGAAAAAACGACCAATGGCTATATGAAAATCGTCAGCAATTTTACCCACCATCTGGCCCGTCCGGTAATGTTCCTGACCATCATCCTTGTCCTCGTCGTATTTATCATGAAATTTCTTCCCAGTGGTTTTCTTCCGGCCGAAGACCAGGGATACTTTTTCATCAATATTTCCGCACCAAAAGCATATGCACTCAACAAAACCGATGCTGTCATGCGACAGGTTGAAGCCATCCTGGCAAAAACCGAAGGGGTTGAGTCATTTACCACCATTCCAGGGTACAGCATCCTGGACAACTCGGTCAGCACTACCAACGGAATGGCCTTCGTTAAACTGACAGATTGGAGCTTACGGAAGAAAAAAGGGTTGCACGCCGAAGAAATCATTCAGACCGTGCAAGCGAAATTCAATAAAATTCCGGGGGGTATATGCATGGCGTTCAATGCGCCCGCCATTTCAGGATTAGGAAAAACAGGAGGGCTTGAGCTGCAGCTCGAAGATAAATCGGGGGCAGGGCTTGATAAAATGACAGAGGTAGAAAGGGCCTTTTACGGCGCTGCGTCCAAACAAAAAGTATTTTCCAATGTTTTTTCTTCTTTCCGGACCGATATCCCTCAAATCAAATTAACGGTCGATAAGGAAAAAGCAAAAGTTATGGGCGTCCCCGTCAACTCCATTTACGTGACACTTCAAGGACTTTTCGGCAGCTATTATGTCAACAATTTCAATAAATTCGGAAAATCGTACCAGGTAATCATCATGGCCGACGCCATTTACCGCGCCAACAAGGAGGATATAAACAAGGTGTATGTCAGAAGCAACAATGGCAGCATGATCCCTTTGGGAACCCTCGTCAGTACGACCCCTACGGAAGGGCCGGATGTGGTCAAACGGTTTAACCTGTTCAGCAGCGCCGATTTTACCATTGGGATCCCACCTGGTTCTTCAACCGGACAGGGCATTGCGATGGTCAAAGAAGTTGCCGCCAAAACCCTGCCTTACGGTTTTGGTTATGAATATTCGGGGATGACCCGGGAAGAAATTACCTCGGGAGGACAAGCCCCCTACATATTTTCATTGTGTTTCATCTTTGTATATTTTCTGCTGGCGGCCAAGTATGAAAGCTGGCTCTTGCCAATCCCGGTCTTATTGGCCATTCCATTTGGCGTTTTTGGCGCTTTCGGACTTCAATGGGCACGCGGGCTTCAAAACAACATCTATGCACAGATTGGCCTGATCATGCTCATTGGTTTGGTGGCAAAAAATGCCATCCTCATCATTGAATTTGCCAAACTTAAATACGATGGGGGCATGCCGCTCATCGATGCGGCAAAAGAAGGCGCCAGGCTTAGGTTCCGCCCCATCCTGATGACCTCCTTCGCCTTTATTCTTGGCGTTGTGCCACTCGTCATTGCCTCGGGCGCAGGAGCTGCCAGCCGGCACGCCTTAGGGACTTCGGTCTTTGGGGGCATGTTGATGGCCACCGTCTTCGGTATTATGGTAGTACCGGCTCTTTACGTGGCATTCCAGAAATTGGAAAACAAGCTGAAGAAAAAAACAACGAAATAGCATAACCGTTTCTAACCTGCAAATTTACAATACCTATGTCCCTAAGATATTTCAAATTCCCACTCCTGTTTATCCTGCTATCGGTTTTTATTGCCGTAAGTTGTAAAGTTGGCCCCAATTATCAACGCCCGGTAACCAAAACAGACAGCCTTTACCGGTTTTCCCAGAGCGCCGATACCGCCAGTATCGCTAACCTGGAATGGATCAAATTACTAAATGATACCGTATTGCACCGATTGGTTATGACCGGGTTAAAAAACAACTACGATATCCGGATCGCTTTTGCGCGCATCGAAGAGGCACGGGCAGCATTTAAACAGGCACGGGGACAACAATGGCCCCAGTTTTCGGCACAGGCTGCCGGTGGATGGCAAAAACAACAACTGCCAGGCGGGACCACAGCCGAATACAGCACACTAACAGCGGTGGGACAGTTGTCGTGGGAAATTGATTTATGGGGCAAGCTCAGGCGATCGAAAGAGGCCGCCCGCGCCAATCTTTTTGCCCAGGTAGCGTATCAGCAATCGGTCAGGATAACCCTGATCAATGAAATTATTTCCACCTATTTCAATATCCTTGAATACGACAATGAACTCAGGATCATCAAGGAAAATATCATCATCCGGCAACAATCGCTCAACCTGGTCAGGGCCAAGCTGATTGCCGGGACTGCATCGGGACTGGTTGTCGCACAGGCCGAAGCCGAATTGGCACAAACATTGACCCGGTTGCCCATGATCGAATTAGAAATAGGCCAGCAGGAGAATTATCTCAGTATTTTATTGGGCGAACCACCCCATTTGATCAAACGGGGGATCGGCATGTTAGACCAGATCAACGTCCCCGATATTCAAACGCCGGGAATCCCGGCCCAGCTGATTGTAAGAAGGCCCGATATCATCCAGGCCGAGCAAACGCTGGTCGCTGCCAACGCCAATATCGGAGTTGCCCGCGCATTGATGCTGCCATCCTTAGGGGTTACCGGTACCATTGGCGCTGCATTTAACCCGACAACGCTTATCTACAGTGCCTTAGGGAACCTTGTCGCGCCCATTTTCGGAGGGGGCCAATTAAGGGCAGGGGTTGTAAAAGCCAAGGCACAAAAAGAACAAATGCTTTTCACCTACCAAAAAACCATCCTCAACGCCTTTAAAGAAGTCTCCAACTCTTTGCTGGGCTATCAGAAACAGATTGAAATCGTCAAACGACAAAAAACGACCGTAGATGCTGCCCAAACCGCTTTCGACCTTTCGAACCAACTGTATAATGCGGGATTTGCCAGCTATCTCGACGTAATTCAGGCACAACAGCTATTATTGACGGCTGAAATCGACCTCTCCATGTCACAAAGCGATCAACTTACCGCACTTATCAACCTCTATAGTGCACTGGGTGGTGGATGGCAATAATTCTTTTTCAGATGAAAACCAATCGGATTTTTCCATTCCTTGCCGCGACACCGATCATTCTTATGCTGTCGCTCTTTTTGGTACCTGACCTGAAGGCACAAAATTCTGCCGATACCGTAACAGAAAAATCTAAAAACTTGATTTTTAAACGATTACAGAACTTCAAATTCGGTTTTTATATCGATTCCTACTATAATTTTACCCTTGGCAACCGGGATGACATCAGCAACATCATCCCTTTTTCGAGCAACTGCCCGGTCCAAAACCAGATCCGACTCAACCATGCAGCCATCGAAATTTATTACACCGCCGAAAAAGTGAGGGGAAAACTGGCCATTCAGTTTGGCGATGCGCCCAACCTGCTTGCCTCCCCGGATGCACAATTTATCAAAAACCTGCGCCAGGCCAATTTCGGGTTTCGGATCAGTAAGAAAACATGGGCCGATTTTGGCTATTTTTTAAACCCCATCGGCTACGAATCTTCCTGGGCTGTAATTAACCAGTTGAGCACCGTCACTACCGGAGGCTATTTTGAACCCGGCAACCTCCTGGGCTGTAAACTTTCGGTCGCCTTCAACAACCGGTTCAATGCAGGGCTTATGTTCGGGAACCCATACTCATTGGCCAACTCAAAAAACACCCACATGGCCGGGGTTTTATTTATGGATTATAACCCAACCCCGAACCTTTCGCTCACCTATAATTTCCTCTTTGGAAACCAGGCATTGGTCGATGCCGATATCAACAACACCATTTATTATAATAACTTCATCATCTCCTACAATCCCGTTAAACCACTGACTTTTGTCGGAGAATTTGATTTCGCAGCACAAACCCACTCCCATTTGCCCCCCGATACGAGTAAAACAGCAACCATGTTTTCGGGGTTTGTTCAGGCCAATTACAAGTTTTTACAACATTTTGCAGTTACGGCCAGATACGAATTTTTTAACGACCCCGATGGGTTTCTTTCGGGAATTTATTACTTCGATAACAAAGAACGGGGACTTCTGACAACCGGGTTTACTACAGGATTTGAATATAAACCGGTAGAGTTCGGATATGTCCGGATTGAATACAGATATCTGGCAGCCAATAAAGACAATCGCGTCTTTTACGACGGGACCAGCGACCTTTTTCAGGCATTTACCCTGACAACCGGCGTAAGATTTTAATTGATATCTTTGCCATGGAGCAACCCAACCCCTTATGGCCCGAAAAGATATTGAACAACAGTATTTTTCACTCTACCGGAAAATATATTCGCTTGAACTGAAAACAGCGTTGGACGAATTAAACCGGCGTATCCGCTACATTTCAAAATCAGACTACTTTTATCAACTCGAATCCCTGACAGAGAACTACAAAACCATTCTACGTTACGCTTTCGAAGGTTATAAGGATTCACAACAAGAATCCATTCTCAATGCGCTCTGCGTATCCATGCTCAGGATCACCGACGAAATCCGGCTTATCCAGATGGAACCGGACCTCCTTTATAAAAAAACCGAAAAAAGCGCCCTTCTCTCTCTCTTTCACGATGGCCAGCCATTCAATCCCTTGTCAAATAAAGAAGAATTTGTTTATCCTTCCATGACCATCTTCAAATTCATCTGGCTAACGGAAAAATTGGACGACCATGCCATCCATTGGATTAAAAAAACAAACAGCTCCCATTCCATACCCTGGTACGATAAATGTCTTGTTGTTAGTGCCCTTACAATCAGTTTGCTGGACTTTTTTGATATCCGGAAATTTAACCTGCTGTTCCAATTTGTCGAAAACCATGAAAACCAGGTTTACCAGCGCGCGCTCACCGGTTTGATACTGGCGTTGCTTTTGTACGACCATCGCATCAGGTTCTACCCCGAATTGATTGAAAAAATTAAAAACCTGCACAACGATGAAACCCTCGCGGCTGAATCCGAACTAATACTCTTTCAACTGCTGATGGCCCGTGAAACAGAAAAAATTACCCATGAATTCGAAACCGAAGTCCTTCCTGAAATGCGAAAAATGATGCCGGAAATTGAAGACAAACTTCAATTGGGCACGCAATCGGAAGATGAAGACATGGAAGGAAAAAATCCGGGATGGAAGGAGATTATCGAAGAGGTCCCAGGCCTGTTCGAAAAAATCGAAAAATTTTCCAAGATGCAGATGGAGGGAGGCGATGTTTTTATGAGTACCTTCAAATTACTCAAAAGGTTCGATTTTTTTAACCGTATGAGCAATTGGTTCATTCCTTTTCACCTCGACCAACCCGATATCAGCAACACCTTTTCCGATTCGGAAGATATTAACCAGCGATTGCTCGAAAACCTCGACAAAGCATTTTATATCTGCAACTCCGATAAATATTCCTTTGCCTTTAACTTTCAGGCAATTCCACCCCAGCAACGAACCATGATCGTGACCAATTTCGAGGCTGAATTTGCCCAGATGAAAGAAATGGCCTCCGAGGAACAAATCCTCGACCAATCGCTGACATCAAACGCCATCTTTATTCAATACATCCAGGACCTCTATCGCTTTTTTAAACTTTTTCCATCCCATCAGGAATTTGAAGATATTTTCGCTTTGAAAATCAAACTCCAGGACCTGAATTTTTATCAGATGTTTTTTGAGCGGACTGGATTTACCGAACGTGTTGCCGCATTTTGTTTTGATAAAGACAATTACCAGGATGCCATCGGAATTTACCTGTATTTATTAGACAAAAACGGCCCTCAAGGGGAATTTTACGAAAAAATTGGCTTCTGCTATCAAAAAACAGAAAGATTCCATAAAGCGCTCGAATTTTATAAAAAAGCAGAATTATTCGACACCAACCGCTTATGGTTGTTAAAAAAGTTGGGATGGTGCAGCTTAAAAATCAAAGATTATCCCCAGGCCCTCCTCTATTTCAAAGAAGCCTCCTCCCTTTCCCCCGACGATACAACACTGCAAAATCAGGTGGCACAATGCTTTCTGAACCTAAAAGATTATGAAGGGGCACTCGCTGTATTCAATAAACTCCATTTTTTCGATCCTTCAAACCCAAAATTGCTCCGCCCGGTCGCCTATTGCCAATTCATTTTGGGAAAAACCGACCATGCCGATGAAAATTATCAGATACTGCTCAATGGGCCTTCCTCCCCTTCTGCCTACGACCTTATGAATGCAGCCCATGTAAAACTATGCCTGGGAGAGAGAAAACCAGCCCTGGAGTTGTACAGGCAATCGCTTTTATCAAAATCCCCAGGATTGGAAGACCTGATCAACGCCTTCAATGAAGACATTCCCGCCTTAGTTAAAAATGGCATCCCCCAGGAAGAAATCCCATTGATCCGCGATTTCCTTCTGTATCAGGCCGAAACATGATATTGTTTTCCCGGAAACGGACGGTTTTAACCCGTCACCCCGCAATTGTAAAAACCAAACAAAATGCTTCAAACAAAAAAAGGGCAACGCATTGAATGGCTGATTTTCATTATCGTTACCATTGCCAGCATGGCCCCCCTGCTTTTAACCCGGTTCTTCCCCAGCCTCGATGGCGCATCCCACCTAAGCAATACCAACATTATTAACCAACTGCTCTTCTACAACAACAAACTGTTCCAACATTTTTTTATCCTTAACCCCGAACCGGTGCCCAACTGGACTTCCCACTTCATCCTTGCCCTGCTGAAACTTTTTCTTCCTGCTTTCCTGGCCGAAAAGGTTCTCCTGGTCCTCCTGCTCACCGGCATTCCGTTTGCCTTTCGCTCCCTGATGCGCACAATCTCGCCTAAAAATATCCTTTACAGCTATCTGATCTTCCCGTTTACCCACCCCATGTTCCTGTTTTTCGGGTTCTTTAACTTCTGTATTGCCATCCTTTTTTTCCTTATTACCCTCAATTACTGGCTAAAACATGAAGGAGGAAGCTGGAAACCCAAGAAAGTGATTGCCCTTGCCATCCTTGTCGGATTTACCTATTTTTCGCATGTCGTCATTTTCGGCCTCCTGCTTATTGTCATTGCCGCCCGGATCGTTGTGGTAACCTTCGCTGCATACCTTTGCAAAACAAGCAATTTTAAACAGGCCGCAAAATTGTTTGTAGCCCAGGCATTGGCCATCACCGCTGCTGCCTTTGTCCCGCTTCTATTGTTTGTCTATTTTTTCTATACCCGGCCCGGAACCCGCCAGATTACCTACATTGCCCGTGAAGAACTGATAAAATACCTTTATACCGTACGCCCCCTGATCTCCTTTAATACGGTAAGCGAAGGGAAAATTACCGTGGTTTTGTTCCTGCTACTGGCCGCCCTGGCCTTAACTGGAATGGTATTCCTTATTATCCGGGCCATTAAGTTAAAAAACGCTGAAAACCAAACACAAAAAGAAGAGAACGACAGTAAAATCCTACCATCCATCCAGGGTTGGTGGCTGATGGCCTCCTCACTAATCCTTATTTTTCTCTATTTTTCGTTACCGGATGCCTATGGGACCGCAAGTTATACCAACCTTAGGATCGGATATGTGCTTTTTTTACTGATCATCCTCTGGATATCCACATTCAGGATCCCTGCCTGGTTCGGGCTGATTGCCGCCATCGGGGGATTGTACGTCCACATCCACCTGCTTGCCTATTACACGCCCATTGTCAGTGACCTGGGAAAAATGGCTTCATCCTGCAACAAAGCTGCCGACAAAATTCTCCCAAATACCTTAGTGCTGCCGGTTTATGTCATGGACAACTGGTTTACCGGCCATTTTGTCGATTATATCGGCGTCGATAAACCGGTTTTGCTGGTCTATAATTATGAATGTATGACCGGATATTTCCCCGTAATCTGGAACAAAGATGCCAAACCCAACTTTCATCTTGGGCCTCCCGCCATTCCCGATGACCATATCAATTTTGAAGAAACCCCGGGACGACCATCGCTGTCCATCGACTATGTATTTATCGTTGGCTCCTACGATCCGGATAAAGATTGGTTTTTTACCACCCTTCACCGGATTTTAGGAAAACACTTCACCTTAGTCTATGCTTCGGAATATTGCAGCTTATACCACAAAAAACCGTAAATGTGGTTAATGCGTACCTGAATTTTACTTGAACGGGATGTACGAACCATTGGCATCGCCAAAACACAACCCGTTAAAATCCAAAGTAACATTACTTCCATTGACCGTAAAAGGATAATCATTAAACAACCAGTCGCCGGCCGGAAATGAATTGATAAAAGAGGCTATCCGTTTTTTGACCAATAAAACATCCGAAGCCGTCAGTCCCCCCGACCCATTAACATCGCCGGAAGCAAGGAAAATTCCCTCTAAGAAAGAGATGCTGGCAATGTGTTTTTTGTACAAAAGCACATCCGCAGCCGTAACCCCTCCCCACACTTTACCGGTTAGCGCCTCTAAAGAATAGTCGCCATCAACCAAACCTGTAAAATGATAATTCCCGGTAGCATCGGTAACCGTTTCATCAATAACAGACCCTAAGGCATTTTTTAGTTTTACCGCAACGCCCGATAACGGGGTCATGGTACCATTCGGGTAGGTTATGTTGCCGCTGAGTTCATACGAAGTGCCCGGCTGTGTGATGATGACCCTCTGATCAGCAGCCACCGGACCGGTAACCTGCACCGTCCCATCGGGCCACCCTATCTTTATTGAATCGGCCATCGCGGCGTCCCCCATACCAAAAAACTGGGCCAGCTCGTTTTCGCCACCTTGTCCTCCCCCCGATTGGGTAGTGATTTCCCGATACTGAGAAACAGGCTGACCGTCAATCTGTGCATACACCGATATTTTTGCCCCAATGGCACCTGTATTGGAAACCACGCCCCTGGCCTCTATCCTGAGCCAGTGGTTGTCGTTCCCGTCGTTGAGATAGAGGGCGTTGTTTCCGCCAAAATAATTGTTTCTTGCCGTAAAAATATCCAGATCGCCATCGCCATCAATATCGGCCCAGGCAAGCCCTTCAATATAATTGCCTCCGTTAACAAGGGCATTCCCCGTGATTTTCAGAAAAGTGCCATCCCCGTTGTTCCGGTACAACCGGTTTGGCCCGTCATAACCGGCAACTACCAAATCGAGGAATCCATCCTTATTGTAATCGCCCCAGGCACTGCCGGAGGCCCAGGTAACTTCGTTCACCAAAGGGCTATCGGTGATTTTTGTAAAGGTCCCGTCGCCATTGTTCATATAAAACAGATCGTTGTACATGCCCAATACTCCGGTAGTGATAAACAGGTCAAGAAAACCATCGTTGTTGCAATCGCCCCAACTTGCCCCTGAACAACTGGAAACATCCGTAACCACAGCCCCTTCGGTAATTTTTGAGAAAGTCCCGTCGGCATTGTTATGGTAAAGACAATTGGGAGAATCAGCGTTAACGACAATCAAATCGGGCCAGCCGTCTTTATCATAATCCCCCCACGAACAACCACTGGAATTGGCATTATCCGTAACGATGGCCCCATTGGTGATCTTTTCAAACGTACCGTTCCCTAAGTTATGATAAAGAAAATTGGGTTGGTTCCGGTTACACACATAAAGATCGAGCCATCCGTCCCGGTCATAATCTGCAAAAGCAGCGCCTACCGATTTCCCCCCATCGGTCACTACCGGCCCCTGCGTTATCTTAGTAAAGATACCGGTGCCGTTGTTGGTGTAAAGGAAGTTGTTTTCATTATAATTCGAAACAAACAGATCGGTGTGGCCATCGTTATTAAAATCCGCGGCCGAACAGCCATAAGAACTCCCCCCATCGGTATAAACCGGCGAATTTGTAATTTTCGTGAAAGTCCCGGCCCCGGTGTTCATATATAAGAAATTATGCTGGCCATTGTTGGCATCGTTGTTCGTCACAAACAGATCGGCAAAACCATCGTCGTTAAAATCGGCCCAGGCCATCGCATAACTCCATCCCCCATCGCTTACCACCGGTCCCTGGAGGACTTTGGTAAAGGTAACTTCATCCCTGTCGTTGAACGGGAAATCGCCCTGGCCCAGCCGGACAGCTCCGAAAGTTTCGCCCGTTGGAAGAAAAAACCACAGAATCAGCGTAATGGAAACCATTGCTAATTTTTTCATCGGAGGGAATGTTGGGTTACTTTTTTATGAAAACAATCTTATTGGCACAGCCGGTTTTAGTTTCGAACTGCACCATGTACAACCCATTTCCCAACGCCGATACCGGTACCCTGGCCTCTTTTGAATTGACCGCCTGGCGATGGACAACAACCCCCAGGGTGGTCAGGATTTTCACAAACTGCACTTCCTCCGTCGATCTGACCATAATAAAATCATTGGCCGGGTTTGGGAAAATGGATACCGTTTGACCGGTCTCAGGTTCGGAAACCGCTACAGGGCTGAAGGTGCCATGGATGAAGGCAGGGTTTAAAAGTACGCCATCATAATTGGCAAATTCGCGGGGCGTGGGGGAATCGCTCCAGGCAATAGAAGCGCCTTCCGTCGAATGGGACTGGAAATGAAGGTTGCACAACAGAGCGCCGGCAATGGAAACGGGGGTTCCGTCGGCAGCCCAGACCACGGTCAGTTTTCCCGGTTGCGGATTTCCAACAACAACGCCTTCTATGCCTGTCATCCAACCATCAGCGCCCGAAAATGTCAGTTTTGAGGCATCGTAGGCAATGGTAAACTGGAACGATCCAAGATTGCTCAATTCGTAAGCAAAGAGGGGAATGGTCAGGTTTCCGGTTTGCGCCACGGAATTTCCAATGGCCAGGGTACCGGTGACCTCTGTCTGATAATCAGCCACCAGGTTGCCTTTTCCTGAAGGTGTATACGACCCATTGGCATCGCCAAAACACAACCCGTTGAAATTCTGAGTTACATTGCCCCCGCTGACAATAACCGGACTGTTGTTGAAAAGCCAGTCGCCTACCGAAAATTCCCCAATAATAAAAGCGATCCGTTTCTTTATGAGCAAAACATCCGAGGCTGTCAGGCTTCCCGATCCATTGACGTCGCCTGAAGCAAGATAGATTCCATCTAAAAATGAAATATTGGCGATGTGTTTTTTAAACAAAAGCACGTCACTGGCGGTCACCCCTCCCCAGGGAATGGTTGCCGCTGGCTCAAGGGTATAGTTTCCATTTTGTAACCCGTTGAAGAGATACCCACCGGAAACATCGGTCGTAGTAATGGAAACCACCGCTCCCGATTCATTTTTCAGGGTTATGGAAACACCGGGCAACGGGGTATGGGCCGTATTGGCGTATGTTAATGTCCCCGACAAACTATAACCGGTCCCCGGCGAAATCGAAACAATTTCCGAAGGGATGGATTCATTGCCTCCATGGTCAACGGTGGTAACATAAAAACTATAGTGGCCGCTGTATGGAAGGGTATAAAAAAATTCAACGCCAACCGTGGAAGTCAGATATTCAAACAATCCCAATTCAAAGGCAGAATAAATATTAAAATGATCGAAATCATTGATTTGTGGCTGATCCCAGGAAAGGATGATATCGATGGAGGGTGGTTGGTTGGTAAGCAACAGGTTATCGGGAGGCGGCGGTATCTGATCTTCATCGCCAAAATTGATCACCCCATATCCGGCGGGGTTAAAGATATTCAGGTTGTTGATGGGCCAATAACCATCGTAATTGCTTGGATCGTCAAGGACAAAAGAAAAAATCCCGCTCTGGTCCTCTTCATTGAAATGAATGTTGTAGTTTTCGCCCGGGCCCAAGGGAATGACAAATTCGTAAACCAGGTGACCGGTGGCGTCGGAAACATCGATCTGGGCATTGGGTATATCAATGACAGTCCCAACCCCGCCGTTGTTATAAATAGGACGGTACCGGATCAGGTCGCCCGAAGCATAATGGACAGCCCAGTAATTTCCCTCCGAGTCATCGCCCGAAGGTGGAAATACGCCGTCGTTGTTGTCATCCACATAAAAAGCCACTTCATCGTGATCTTCGAACACGGCATCATTAAAGTTTTCGACGGCACAATAGAGCGATGTTTTATCGGGGTTTACTTTGAAATAAGCCATCACACTGCCAATCGGATTGGGAAGGTTGTCCCTGGTCCCGAGCAGGTCGGAAATATCGGCCAAAAAGGCATCGTTCCATTCGCCGGGAGAAATGACCCCATCGATGACCGGGGTTGTGCCGACATACGAACTCAGTTCATTGGCAATATATCCGGTCGATATCCAACCCTCGGCAATGTTCGAATAGGGCGATTCCAGGTCGCCGGCAACGATGGCCGTTACTGCATAAAAATAATGCAATGTTGGAAGCGCCGTATTGTCGATATAGGTGAATTCAGTAGGTGCAAGGGTTGCAAGTGGCGTTTCGGGAAAGAAATCGGGTTCATAATTTTTCCGGTAAATTTTATATCCCAGGACCTCCCCGGTCAAAGGGGCTTCCCATTTGAGGTTGACCGTTAACCCGGCGCCCTTTGTCGCCAACAGGTTCCGGGGCGGGTCGCCTGTCGAGAGGAGGGTGACATCCTGAACCGTGACCTGACCTTCCATTAGGGTAACCCCTGTAATTTCCTGCGGCACAAACCCGACACAGGAATACTTAACGGTATAGGTACCGGCAGGGATATAAGGCAGGGAATAATAAGCATCGTCGTTGGTATAGGTAAAATAATCGTTAATCCCAAGTATTTCAATTTTCACCCCTGCTTGTTCCGAAGTTCCCGATTTATATGCATGTCCGCTCAAAATTCCCCCACCCGGATCGGAAGTTACATTGTAAAGCTTGCCTCCCATCCCGAATGCACGGGCATGTACCGCCTTTCCCCCGGTCATACAATATTTTCCATCCGATGACAAATCGACACTAAAAATCGAACCTGGAGAACTGATATTAAAATACGGGGTATTGCTTTGTTTGCGATAGAGCATAAAATCGGGACGGGTATTGTTCAGCGGGCCCCAGCTCCCGGCAGCGATGATGGAACCGTCGGCGCTCAGGTCAACGGAAACAACGGCATCCTTGAAACCCGTGGCCACCCATAAAGGTACCGGCGAATAGGTATTGAAAACATAAAGTTCACCATCATAATCGCTGGATAAAAAAACCAGGGTCCCGGCCGCGATGGTACTTCCATCGGCCGATATGTTCATCCCCCATACCCAGGCACTTGTGCCGTTTACCTTGTAATGCCATTTTTCATTGTAGGTATTGCCCGCCTCATCGTATTCATAAAGATACACAAAACCACTGTAATCCCCACTCACAATAAATTTTCCGTCGTTGGATATGCCCGGTGGGTTTTGATTTTGAAATGGAGCTTCAAAAAGCTGGTCGCCGGTGGCGCCATCCAGCACAAACATTTTGCTTACCGGCCCCCCATATTCACAAAAAACAACCCTGTTTCCACTTTTACTGACATTCATTGCCGTATAATTGCCAACAAAGGTTTTTGACCATAAAGGCACGGATTGCCCAACCTGATAACAGGCGAGATAGGAATCGGCCTGGGTGCCGTAGTTAAACGTTGCCACAAAAACTTTCTGGCCATCGTTGGTGATCGAGATGCCCCTGACACAATTCTGGGTAACCTGCTCCCACACCACAGCACCGGTCACGGCATTGTATATCTGAAAAGCGCTGTCAAATCCATTGGCAATCAACGAACCATCGTCGGTCATATCAATAACTTCATCCCATGAACTGATCGGGCACATTTTTTCCCATAAAGGCACACTTCCGGCATTGTCGTAAACCGATAACCGCTGGTCATTCAATCCCCAGGCACAGGCACCGATAAAGTTTTGCCCCGATACTTTCACCAAATTTGCAATGGCAGCGGCATCCCCGGTTTCCCAATTAAGGACCGCCCCTTTTGCCGCCAGCTCCGTTTTCATAGGAAGCGCTACCGGTGTGGAAACTGCACCGAATTCAATGGCTTTTCCTTTTTCAAAATCGGTTGTCATCCGCTGATTTTGCCTGGCAGCATCCTGTGCGTACACAAACGATGCAAAAAAGGCCAGTAGAACGGTTAAAGCGTAAAACTTTTTCATAGATGATTAAAATTATTAAAGGTTCGTGAATAAGTTTTGGTTTGTGAAGGCCAACTTTTGGCTGTATCTTTACAAATTTATCACAATATATTCTTGTTCGACCCATCATATAAAAAAAAATATCATGTTTTTTTTTCTTTTTGAAAGGATAAACCGTTTTTAAAATCTATACACCCACGTTGGAATAACCGGTTTTTGTGCGAACTATTAACATTACCAAAAATGAAAAGGATCCCGACAATTGTTACATTTATTTTCCTGATCGTGCTGGACAGCGTTACGGCACAACCCTGGGAACAGAACAACGCTATCTTCAACCCGAGCGGCATTCCCAGCCTTCCGTTTTCACAACCCCGTTTTGCCGACCTCGATGCCGATGGCGACCCCGATATGATCATCGGGTCCACGGCCGATAAGCCTTTTTATATGGAAAATACCGGTACGGCTTCCAATCCCGTCTTTATCCCGGGACCGGATATATTTTCTGCGGTCCAGCCCCTCGATGCCGAAGTGGGCGTTTGTTATGACATCGACAACGACGGCGACCTGGACTTTATCGCCGGAGGGTTTAACGGCCTTAGCCTATACACCAATACCGGGAACATCCAGTCGCCGGTATTTGAAAAAACCGACGGTTTCTTTTCCGGCCTCCAGGTCGGAATGAACCCCGTGCCCTCCCTGGCAGATGTTGACAACGACAACGACCCCGATCTCCTGACAGGGCTTAGTGAAAGTGGGACAATAAAACTCTACATCAATACCGGCTCCCCTTCATCTGCCCAATTCGATGAAAATAATATCACCATAATCGGCGATGTCGGATTGTACGCTTATCCCGTTTTCTGTGACATGGATTACGACGATGACCCCGATATCCTCTCGGGACGGGACGGGCATGGTTTTATCTATTATCAAAACACCGGCAATCCCTCCAACCCGGTTTGGGAAACCAACAATGCACTTTTTGAAGGTATCGGGGAGCAAACCTACTGGAATTCGCCCGACCTGGCCGACCTCACCGGCGAATCGATGTACGACCTGATATTCGGATCTTCCTCCGGCCCGCTGAATTATTATATCAACACCGGAAGCCCCGAAATCCCGGTTTGGCAACTCAACACCGCTCTTTTTGGGGGCGTATTGGATGTCGGCGGCGCCAGCAACCCCTGGTTCTGTGATTTCGATAACGACGGAGACCAGGACCTTTTTAGCGGGAGCCAATTGGGAAATATAAAATATTTCGAAAACACAGGTTCACCGTCCGGTCCGGCATGGGAAGAAAACAGCGGCTACTTTACCACGCTTAAACATTCGATATACAGTGCGGTTGCCGTGGGGAACCTGAACGGGGACAACCTTCCCGATGCCATCGTGGGCGATCTTTCCGGAAATCTCTATTACCATAGAAACACCGGTTTCGGGTTTTACTTTGACGCCGGGGCACTGTCCGCTGTTAACCTGGGGGGCTGGTCTGCGCCACGGCTCGTTGACTTAGACGACGATGGCGACTTAGATATCGTTGCAGGCAGCGAAGATGGAAAACTCAATTATATCGAAAACCAGGGAACGGCGACGAACCCCGTGTGGACCCTCCTGCCCGGGTTCTTCACCGGCATTGATGTGGGTACCGACTGCGCCCCTTCCATTGCCGACTTTGACGGGGATGGGGATTTGGACATACTGACCGGTAATTTATCGGGGGATGTCCAATTTTTCGAAAACATCGGCGATGGCTGGGTCGAAAACCCCGAACCGGTCGAGGGGCTCTCGGTTGACCAAAACGCTACGCCCGCTCTGGCCGACCTGGATGGCGATGGCGATTTGGACCTGACCCTGGGACAATATACCGGAACCTTCGACTATTACAAAAACAACAGAATCATTACATCCAACGGGGAACACCCCCCCATGGTCTCGTCCCTCTCCCTTTCTGCCTTCCCAAACCCTTTCTCAGGATCGACAACCCTTTGTTTTAACATCCCTCCGGCAAACGAAGTTTCTCTCCTGATCGTGGATGTCCATGGCCAACCCGTTTATTCGTCGGTTTATGCCGATATGAAACCAGGCAGGAACCTCCTGAAATGGGATGCCGGGAATATCCCGCCGGGAACCTATATTGTCCGTATAATCTCGGGCGGTAAATCCGAGTCGGTAAAAGTGGTCAAACATCAGGGAAACAGGTTTAACGGCATAACGCGATAATACCCTCAAAAACACAGTTTATCAGGAATAAAGATAGCGTTTAAGGATAAAAAACATGTACCTGTTATGGTCAAATACATTGCATTGTTTGTATTGTTTTCATGTTCTGTTTTCCCCACTAAAGGTCAGACAATCCCGCCGGAAAGGCGCGTTGCCTGGGATATCGCAGGGTTCGGGGGGCCGGTGCCCCAGCCCGGGTTGGTTTTGAACGTCAGGGATTTTGGCGCAACAGGCAACGGCACAACCGATGACCATACAGCCATCGTCAATGCAATCAACGCTTTGTCGGGCAACGAAGGGGTGGTTTTTTTCCCGGCGGGCAACTACCTGATCGGCTCGCCGCTGAACCTCACCGATAGTGTTGTACTCAGGGGAGCGGGGGCCGATTCGACTACCCTTGCCTTTAACCTTGGCAACGCCAGTCAGAATTGTATCCAGATCTCCCGGGGACAGGCCTCCCAATTTGTACCGCTCACTGGAAATTATTTCCGTGGTTCACAGGCAATAACAGTGAGCGACCCTTCCCTTTTTTCTCCAGGGGGTGATGCCGAAATCCGCCAGGAAAATGGCCCCTGGGACACCAGTCCGGCGTCCTGGGCCACCGATGTGGTTGGACAAATGGTAACGATTGCCTCCATCAGCGGCGATACCCTCTTTCTGAACCATCCACTGAGAATTTCGTTCGATTCACTGCTTCATCCCGAAATCCAGCCTGTGGTTTGTATTGCCCAGGTGGCCATTGAATGCCTGAAGGTTTACAGGGCCGACAGCGCTGCCGAAGCAGGGTCGAACATCAGCTTTTCGTATGCTTCCAATTGCCGTGTACAGGGAGTGGAAAGTTATAAGAGCATCGGCAGCCATATTGGCATCTACACTTCGGCCAACATCACCATTTCCGGTTGCTATATCCACGATGCCTATCTTTTCGATGGGACCTCTACCCGTGGATATGGGGTCACGCTAAACAACCATACCGGGGCCTGCCTTGTCCGCGACAACATCTTCAAACGGCTCCGGCATGCGATGATGGTCAAAACCGGCGCCAACGGGAATGTTTTTTCATACAACCATTCCATCGATCCCATCCGTTCGGAACCCATTTCCGATTTTTCGGGCGATATCTCCCTGCACGGCCACTATGCTTTTGCCAACCTTTTTGAAGGAAATATTTGCCAAAACATCATCATCGACCACTACTGGGGTCCCTCCGGCCCCTGGAACACCTTTTTCCGGAACCGGGCCGAATTGTATGGGATCATCATGACCAGCAGCGAAAACCCTACCGAAAAACAGAATTTCGTCGGCAACGAGGTAACCAGCACGGCGCCGTTGCACGGGCTTTACCTCCTCACCGGAAGCGACCATTTTACTTATGGCAACAACATCAAAGGCATTATCCAGCCACCGGGCACTACCTCCCTTCCCGATACCTCCTGTTACCTGACTGTCTATCCGCCCGATTTCTGGACCTTAGTCGAGACGCTTCCCACCATCGGCATCCCAAACAACCCTGGGTCGGGGAGCATCCCGGCGCGTCAGCGATATCTGTCGGGGCCCCCTTTTACCGTTTGCCCCGACTCCATCATCACGGATGCCGGAGAAATCAACAACTTCACCAACAACGCCGTCCGCATCTTTCCGAACCCTTTCGGGAAATCGTTGTCGGTTTGGTTTGAAAGTGAAGCGGAACAGGGTTTTATGATCGAACTGACCGATTTGTTCGGAAGGACTGTCTTCAGACAATCCCATACTTCTGTCCGGGGCATAAACCAGCTTACGGTAACCCCGGCCATTGACCTGAAACCCGGGATTTACCTGGTCAGGATAATCACCGGCGACCAGGTACTGGAAAGCAAAGTTATCAGGGTGAGGTAAAATTTTCTGCAGCACCGTTAAAAAACGGAAATATCAACGGATCGTCAACGTGCCGTCGAGCCTATCTAAACCCTGGGGTGTTTGTGCAATGCAGGAGAAACTAAAAAAGAAATGGCAACAATGAAAGTTATGGTTTTCATAGTCAGAATGATTAGTAAAGTAAATGTATCAATATTTTTCACGAAACAATAAATATTTGTCATTACTTTGTACGATGTAATAAATACCATACATCATTTGGTATTTTTTAAGCAACAGGATTAGATGTAATTGCTGCCATGTAAAGACTTAAGATGCCTCTTCGAAAAGACTACATGAAAAAATGAACATCACTCCCTACCACGCAAAATATTTCGCCTACGAGTTAACAAAACGGCATTCCTCCAATAGCCTACAAAAGTTCACTGCATCATTGTCGAACGCCCAGGTCGATCTGAACCCGCATCAGATTGATGCCGCATTGTTCGCTTTTCAATCCCCGCTTTCCAAAGGGGCTGTGCTGGCAGATGAGGTTGGACTGGGAAAAACCATTGAGGCCGGAATTGTCATTTCGCAAAAATGGGCCGAACAGAAACGGAAGATTCTGATCATTCCTCCGGCAAACCTTCGCAAACAATGGAACCAGGAAATTTCGGACAAATTCTTCATCCCCTCGATCATTCTTGAAGCCAAGTCCTTCAATGAAGAACTTCAGAAGGCTAACTTCAATCCTTTTCATCAACCGGGTAAGATTGTTATCTGTTCCTACCATTTTGTAAAGAGTAAAGCTGTGTATATCTCAAAGGTTGATTGGGATTTAGTGGTTATCGATGAAGCTCACAGACTTCGAAACGTTTACAAACCAACCAATAAGATAGCAAAGGCCATCAAAGAAGCTGTGGCACATTCCCCGAAAATTTTATTAACGGCAACACCACTGCAAAACTCTTTACTGGAGCTGTATGGTTTGGTAAGCATCATCGATGAATACACTTTTGGCGATATAAAGAGCTTTAAAACCCAATACAGTAGGTTATCTGAGGAAAAGAATTTTGACGAATTAAAAAGAAGACTGGAGCCAGTGTGCAAGCGAACTTTACGAAGACAAGTGCTGGAATACATCAATTATACCAACCGATCCTGTATTCTGCAAGAGTTTACTCCACGTGAAGACGAACAGCAACTGTATAACCTGGTTTCAGATTATCTGCAACGGCCCAACTTGTATGCCTTGCCACCGGGACAACGTACCCTGATGACCTTAATCCTAAGAAAGCTGCTGGCATCATCTACTTATGCAATCTCAGGGTCGTTGCAAGGCCTGGCAAATAAGTTAGAGACGACTCTGACCAAACAGGAAGATTTACCTCTAACGGTTGATGAAGTTTTCACCGAGCAGTATGAGTCCTTTGAAGAGCAACAGGACGAATGGATAGATGACGAAGAAGAGGCTGCCCCTAAACAAGACAGAATCTACAACTCTGAGGAGATCGCTGAAATCCGGCAAGAGATCGGTGCACTCAACGAGTATAGAAGATTGGCACAATCCATACGGATCAATTCCAAGGGGGAGGTACTGTTTACCGCTTTGAAAAAAGGTTTTCAGAAACTTACAGAGTTAAAAGCAAACCGTAAGGCAATTATTTTTACCGAAAGCACCAGGACCCAGGAATACCTTAAAAATAATCTGGAGGCCCGGGGATACAAAGATGAAATCGTTTTATTCAATGGCAGCAACAATGACCCTAAGAGTAATCAGATTTATCAGGCATGGCTTAAGAAGCATCAAGGAACTGATCGGATCACAGGTTCACGGACCGCTGATAAACGAGCAGCACTGGTTGATTATTTCCGGGATACAGCAACAATAATGATTGCCACCGAAGCAGCAGCAGAAGGAATCAATTTGCAATTCTGTTCCTTGGTGGTTAACTACGACTTACCATGGAACCCCCAGCGAATTGAACAAAGAATTGGAAGATGCCACCGTTATGGACAAAAATTTGATGTGGTAGTGGTTAATTTTTTAAACAACACCAATGCTGCCGACCAGAGGGTTTACCAATTATTAGATGAGAAATTTCAATTGTTTAGTGGGGTCTTTGGTGCCAGTGATGAGGTTCTGGGGGCAATTGAAAGCGGTGTGGACTTTGAAAAGAGAATTGTAAAAATCTATCAGACATGCCGGACCACTGAGGCGATTCAACTCGCATTTGATTTTCTCCAGAAGGAAATGGAACCTGAAATTGAACAGGGGATCGATATTACCAGGAAAAAATTGTTGGAGAATTTTGACGAAGAGGTACACGAGAAGCTGAAGATCAATTTGCAACAGAGCAGCGATTATTTGAATAAGTTTGAGAGCTGGTTGTGGCAACTGACCAGGTATTATTTGCAACCCTATGCTACGTTTGACCATTCTGAAAACAGCTTTTACCTGAATCAAAATCCATTTCCCGGTGAGGCTATTCATAAAGGCCCGTATAAGGTCGGCAAGAAAAATATTGGAGAAAAGCATGAGTTGGAGGAGCTTCATGCAAATGAAAACCTGTATCGTGTGGGGCATCCGTTAGCCCAGAAGGTAATTTCGCTTTGCAAGACACAGGAAGTTCCGATTCAGGAGCTGGTATTTAATTACACCAATAGCGATAAGAAGATATCGATTCTTGAAAGCCTGAAGGGTTCTCAGGGATGGCTCCAGGCAAAACAGATTTCCATTTCCAGTTTTGAGTTGGAAGACCATATCCTTTTTGCGGCCTACGATGACAATGGAAGTATTTTACAACCGGAGCAATGTCACCGGTTGTTTTCCCTGGAAGCCACCATCAAACCAACCCAGCTCCATCTGAGTGAAGAAGTGAAGCAACGATTGAAGAAAAATCACCACTCCCAGCAAGTTGGTATCATTGAAGAAAACAGGACCCGTAACCACACCTTCTTTGATGAAGAGGTGGATAAACTGGAAAAATGGAGCGAAGACGTGAGGAATAGCATTAAGTTTGAAATAAAAGAGTTGGACAAGGAAATTAAATCCCGGAAAACTGAGGCAAGGAAGCTCCTCAACCTTGAACAAAAGATCAAAGAACAGCGTATTATTAAAGAACTGGAGAAGAAATTGGCCAATAAGCGTTACAACCAGTACCAAAATGAGGATGATATCGAGAAGAGGAAAGATGACTTGCTGGATGAAATTGAACAGAGATTGAGACAAAACACAACTGAAACCAAATTATTCACCATCAGATTTAGTATTATTTAGTGAATGGATTGCTTCGTTTTAGTGAAGTCACCAAAACAATGGTATAATAAACGCGGAAGAAAATGGAAAAAGAAACGATAATCAAGCTCAATAAGGCTTTTGAAGAATATGCTTATGAGCAGGAGGGTGTAGAATATTGGCTTGCCAGAGAATTACAAGGACTATTGGGCTATGCAGATTGGCGTAATTTTTTAAACGCGGTTGAGAAAGCAAAAGATAGTTGCAAAACCACGGGTGAAGCGGTTTCCGATCATTTCGTTGACGTCACCAAAATGATCGGATTGGGCAAGGGCGGAAAACGTGAAGTGGATGATATACTGCGAAGCAATTGGCTACTGAAATTACAAACTTCAATGTAAAAAAACACGACTTGAAAGGTGAAAATAAAATTACCAGGGAGCATATGAAAAATAACGCTGATGTAAGAAATCTATTGGGGAAAAGTGGCATAAAACCCGAACTGTTGCCCGCCGAAGAGGATATTAAAAAGTTGGAACGCAAAGTAAAATCAGCCGATAAAGAAATTGTCAGGAAAAAGCTAAAAAGCAAAAATGATTAGTCGGAAATTTTCTAAGGCAAAGTAAACACTCATTTTTTTGCCAATTTTAGATAATAAACAACAGACAAACAAGATTTGCAATCTTCTGTATTCTATGTCTAAAAAAGATAAAACTATTGTAAATCAAGGCACTAACAGAAATCCGAAATGGACAAAGAATATCTAAATTCAAATAAAGCAGACAACGTTTAGATAAACTTTTAGATAAACCCTTAGACAAACTTACCCACATACCCAATGACCAAACTTCAAAAATTGGAACTTACCTGGATTGGTAAAGGTAATGATCCCAAATTAGAACCCAGAATTTTGATCGAGGACCCAAAATATTCCTATGGAAGTCAAAATTCCGAGAATCTACTAATCCAAGGTGACAATCTCCTTGCTTTAAAAGCATTGGAGCAGAATTTTTCTAATAAAATTAAATGTATCTATATAGATCCTCCTTATAATACAGGCAATGCATTTGAACATTATGATGATGGCTTACAACATTCTCTATGGTTGAATTTGATGAAACCTAGGCTAGAAATATTAAAGTCCTTGTTGTCAAATGATGGTGTTCTTTTTATCAGTATTGATGACGATGAAGTACATTATTTAAAAATATTATGTGATGAAATATTTGGTCGTAATAATTTTCTAGGTTCTCTGATTTGGGAAAAAAAGAAAAAACCTTCTTTCCTCTCAAATATGGGGTCAATAACTGAATATATTTTATGTTATGGTAAAAACTCAAAGCTCTCTCCACCCTTCATCTATGGTGAAACAACTAAAGGAAAAAAATACCCGATAAACAATGCTGGTAATGGCGTTCGTATTTTACAATTCTCTGCGGGTTCAGTTTGTTTTAATCTAAAAGACCAAATTATAGAGTCTTGTGAAATGTCAGGAGGTAATATCGTCACTCGATTGCTAGACAGGGTTGAGATAAAGGCGGGTCAAAATGTGAATCCTTTCAGATTAGAAGGAGAATGGCGGTACTCCCAAAGTAAATTGGATGAAATAATAAGAAATAAAGAGAAGATTTTAATCAGTCAAATTCCTTTTAGACCTAATCATATTAAAGAGGGTGGTGAGCCAAAGAAAATGAAAAATTTATTGAGTATTGCCCATTATGAAATGTCCACTTATGAAGATGCTACAAAAGAAAGTGAATTGCTGTTTGGTAATAGTGAAGCATTTGACTACCCTAAACCTGAAAAGCTAATTTATACACTTATTAACTCGGTTTCTGTAGAAGGAGATTGGGTACTTGATTCTTTTTTAGGTTCTGCTACCACTGCGGCGGTTGCTCATAAAATGAATCGAAGATGGATTGGTATTGAGTTAGGTACCCATGCAATAACGCTTTGCGTTCCTCGTCTAAAAAAAGTAATAGATGGTTCAGATCAGGGCGGGATAAGTAACCTTTCTGAATGGAAAGGAGGAGGTGGTTTTAAATTCTACACACTAGCCCCTAGTTTAATACAAAAAGATAAATATGACAGAGATATTATTAATCCACTATACAATGCCAACATGTTAGCAGCCGCAATGGCAAAACAAGAAGGCTTTCGATACGAACCCCACGAAAACATTTATTGGAAACAAGGTAAAAGCAGTGAAAAAGATTTTATTTTCACTACAACCCAGTTTATTACTGTAGAAATGGTTGATCGACTCGCAGAAGAAATGGGTCCCAACGAAAGTTTGTTGATATGTTGCAAAGGATTTAAGGCTGAATGTAAATCGAGACATGGTAATATCACCATAAAAAAAATACCCCAAATGCTTTATGGAAGATGCGAATTTGGAAAGGATGATTATTCATTCAACATCGTCAATCTCCCACATGATGAAGCCGAAGATGATCTGCCGGTGGTAGACGAGACCAATATTGCTGATGTAACCAACATCAAAGAAAGGCCCACAACAAAAAAACCTGGGAGGTTCAAAAGTGGATCAAAAGATGATGAAATCCAACCGGAGCTATTCTAAGCACTAAAGCAACATTCTTTATGAACCAGATATCAGAAAACATTAAGCAGCGGTTATCCCTTCGCAAACCATTGCAAGAGGCATTAGATATTCTCACGCATCTTGCCAGTGAGTTAGAATTGAATAAGGAAGTTGACCTGATAACAGAACTTAAAAAAGTTCAAGGGTTTTATCCGACCTGTACAGATTTTGAAAGAGAATTTGTTTCAATTTGTTACAGTATCGCCACCGGGGTGGGCAAAACAAGGTTGATGGGAGCTTGCATCGCCTATTTGTATTTGGAAAAAGGTGTAAAAAACTTCTTTGTTTTGGCCCCCAACCTCACTATCTACAACAAGTTGATTGAAGATTTTGGGAACAGTAGTTACCCAAAATATGTATTTAATGGCCTTGCTGATTTTGTACATAACAAGCCTGTAATTATCACCGGTGACAATTATAACCAGGTCAGCTCACTGTTCACGGATACGGAAATAAGGATCAACATATTCAATGTTTCAAAGTTTGCCAGGGAAACCAAACCAGTAAAAGAAGGAGGCCGGAACCTCGCACCCAGGATTAAACGGTTGTCGGAATATTTGGGGCAGAGTTACTGGGAATATCTCAGCAATCTCAATGATCTGGTCATCCTGATGGATGAAGCTCATCGATACCATGCCGACAAAAGTAAAGAGGCAATCAATGAATTGAAGCCGATTTTGGGGATTGAATTGACGGCAACTCCAATAGATGAGAAAGGTGATCAGTTCAGGAATGTAGTGTATGAATACAGTCTGGCCCAGGCCCTCACAGATGGGCTTTATGTAAAAAATCCGACCATTGCCACACGCAAAGATTTTAATCCGCAAGGCCGGAGCGAAGATGAAATTGAAAAAATAAAGCTGGAAGATGCTGTCAGCATTCATGAAGACACCAAACAAGAGTTAAAACTTTTCGCATTAAATACAGGCAAAAAGCTGGTGAAACCATTTATTTTGATGGTCTGCCGGGATACTACCCATGCAAAAGCTGTTTATGATTTGGTCACTTCAGTGGATTTTTACGAGGGTGCTTTCGCAGAGAAAGTGCTGCAAATCGACAGTACAACCAGAAATGAAGAGCTGATCGAGCAACAATTCATCTCACTGGAACAGGAAGACAATGAAATCGAAATTGTTATTCATGTGAACATGCTCAAAGAAGGCTGGGACGTAACCAATCTGTACACGATAGTTCCGCTCAGGGCCGCCAACGCTTCAGTTTTGGTTGAACAAACCATTGGCAGGGGGCTGCGTTTACCATTCGGGGGTGAAAGAACCGGCCATGAAAAGATTGACAAACTAACGGTAGTGGCACATGATAATTTCAACCGTGTGATTGCAGCTGCTCAAGACCCCAATTCAATTTTAAACAAACTTAAGTTTGTCGAAATTGATACTGCACAACTTAGCGAAAGGGTTGAAGTTGTTACAGTGACAAATACGATCACTGAGAACATCCAGAAGGAACAGGACGGTGTAAACAAACTTCAAACCGGCCCTCAAAAACAGAAACAGCAGAACATTGTCGATGCAAAAAGAATACTGGTCAATGTCATTCCCTTCTTCAATACCAACTCCCAGGTTAAAAAGGTTGATGACTTAATGAAGCCGGAAGTGAAGCAACAAGTAATGGAAGCTGTTCAAAAAGAGCTTTATTCCGGCCAGGGTAATTTGTTTGCTGCAGAAATCGCACAAGAGGCGGGTGAGATTTATGAAACCCTGGTAGCAGATTTTAAGAAAAACATAATTCAAATTCCGAGGATGGATTTGGTCCAGGGAGAAGTGACCGCAAGTTTTGATGATTTTGAATTGGATGGAAAAGGATTTTCATTTGATCAACTCAATGAGGAAATTGTACGAATTGGGTTGAAGGATAAGAGTTACGATATTATCGAGGTAAAATCTGGAGTGAACTATGGCAGCCCGGTCAAACTACTCATCTCGGAGCTTATCAATTATTCGGAGATTGACTATGATGCCAATGCGGACCTGTTGCATAAGCTGGCAAAGCAAGCTGTCGAAAACCTTCAAAATAATTTGTCTGAAGGTGAGGATATCAAAAAAGTTGTATTTCAATGGCGAAGTTTAATTGCCGGCAAAATGTACAATCAGATGATGGAGCACTTTCGGCTTCACGAACCCGACTATATCCGGCCAAATGTAAAGCCGTTCACAAAAATTGAAGAGTGGAGTGGTACCACCCTGAAAAATGAGGGCCGGAAGGATTACAGGGATGATTCCTTCCCGGCTGTCCAGGTTCCAAAATTTGTTTTCCGGGGGTTTGAAAAGAGCTGTCACTTCGAATACAAGTTTGATAGCCGGACAGAACAGACCCTGTCATATATCCTGGAAAATGACAAGGAGGTGTTGAAATGGCTGCGCCCGGCACCAAACCAGTTCCGCATCTACTGGTTGCATAACAGCAAACTTTACGAACCCGATTTTGTTGCCGAGACGGCAGACTGCATTTATTTGATTGAACCAAAATCGGCAAATGAAATTAAGGATGCTGATGTTCAGGAAAAGGCACAAGCTGCGCTGAAGTACTGCAAATACGCCACGGAATACACGGCTGAACATGGTGGTAAACCCTGGAAATACGTCCTGATCCCCCATGACCAGGTCACCAAAACCAGTAGCTTTAAAGGGGTGGTTTCACCGAACATCTTTAAATAGTGTAATTTTGTAAAAAATTCAACATGAATTAAAAACGCCATCGAAATGAAATCATTTCTCAGCATATTCCTTTCGTTGTTTTGTGCAATATTGGTTCCTGGCCAGACCGAGGAAATAGATCGTTTAAAGAAAGTTATTGGAAGTTCAACCGGTAAAGAACAGATAGTAGCCCTTTCAGATTTATCGATGAAGTATTCAAGCATTGATCCCAGGACAGGAATTGAATACGGCCAGAAAGCCTTGAGGTTATCTGATTCGTTGGGAAGGACTTCATTAAAATCCCAGATATATCTGGCATTAAGTATCAATTATATGTCATTGCATGATGTAATTAAAATAAGGTTATATATTGACAGCACCCGTATGAATGCATTGCAATTTAATGACTCTCTTTACATTGCAAAATCCTATTCAATGATGGGTTTACTACAGGAATCGTTAGAGAATTTTGATTCCTGTCTCCTTGTATTTAACAAAGCATTGCCAATTTACAGGAAGTTGAGAAACAAGAAAGACATCGGCCAGATACTTGAAAATATCGGAACCATTTATTTGCACCGGGGCGAGTGGAAATCTGCAATGGTATGTTTTCTTGAGGCAATAGAAAATTATAATCAAACTCAAGATGCTGAAAGCAAAATCGCCTATGCATATCTGAAATTGGGCAGTATTTACTCTGAAACAAAGGATTATAAGGATGCAGAAAAATATTTTCAGAAGGCAATAGAAATTTCATCAAAAATTAACGATTTAATGAAAACCGGATTAGCTTT
>Ga0247841_10000314_pt1 | contig 130036 bp, 124 predicted proteins | sample LaCruzMarch2015__2_FD_192410 | JGI IMG/M metagenome (GOLD analysis project Ga0247841, IMG submission 192410) | Freshwater microbial communities from meromictic Lake La Cruz, Castile-La Mancha, Spain - LaCruzMarch2015_18m | ecosystem: Environmental > Aquatic > Freshwater > Lake | place: Spain...
CCGAGAAAATGTCTAAACTTTTTAACACCTAATGAGGTTATGGAAAGAGAGTCTAACCGTTACAAATTCAGGAAATACCAATCCTTAAAAGAGGCAAGTGTTGCACTTCAACTTAGAACGTAGGTATGCCTGTTGCTGAAGGTAATCAACCTGTAGAAAATGAACTAGAGTCAATTATTGATCTGCAGGAACATAACACAGGAGAGGCATTAGTATTCGTAGTTAGAGATGAAGCGCAAAAAATAATCGGTGCGCAGATTATCGCTCGTATGAAAAGTTTTTCGTCAGTACCGGCTGATCAGAATAAATCGGTTTTTCAACTTTCTGATGGAGTTGTCCACCCGGATCACCATAATAGACATATTTTTTCTAAACTACTTACCGATGCCTTACAAGACGGTCCGGAAATAATCAAAAAGTGGATATTAGAACAACCTAAAAGTCCAGAGAGAGATGAAATCATAGAACAACTTCAGCGGCCTTCAGTATATCTAGAAATAGACGAACTTAATCCAACACGTGATAGCATTATTAATGCTTTTTATAAGGCTGCTAAAGCAACTGGGTGGGGTTTTGAAGGAGACGCAGTCGACGGTATTACAGGACCTTTGGTATCAGCGGTTGTTGAAACGGATGATGATCAAAGTAAGACATTCGTAAATACAAAAGTTGGAGAAAGAGTTGAAGTTCTTACTCCAATAGGAAGTCTAAGAGCACGAGAGTCAATAATCAAAGCGTATGAAGGTCCATTAAAAGCTTTTGAACAGATCATGGGTGTATTGCCTAAAATTGACTGGTACAAAAGTGAACCAGGATACAAAGTTATTAATGGTCAAGGAAGCGATCAAGGAAAGAACGTTGAAGCACTTAATGGGGCAGCCCACCGTTTCAATCTCACATTGGTTGAAAGAGCAACTACTTTGCGATTTGCTGCAACTAAAACAATTTAAGTATTTTTCTTCAATTAGGTCAGTTAGTATTCATCAACAAACCGATGGCTTAAACCCTTAGAGATCCCTATAAAAAAACTCGGATTAACCGAGTTTTTTTAAAGTGATCCCATGGGGATTCACTGTAAAATTTTATAACTTATTTTACAGTGTAAACGAACCAATGATTTGAACCTTTAGAGATTTCTACAAAAATAGCACGGGTAAAAAGCGAAGGTTTTTAGCAAAATTGAAACTCACTTTATGTGTGAAGTTGTTAACTCGTCACTTCAAGACTCGTTATTACACCAGCGCGCCACACTCTATCTCCACGCTTTTGTTTTTTTTGCACTTGATTTATTCACTTACTTAGTTCGAATTATTAAAAACGTAATATTGTCCCCGCCTCCTCTCACCCACACGCTAACACGAATACCTCCTCGTTTAATAATGGAAAAACTTTTGAAAATATAGAATCGTTGTTTAAATTTAAGTCGGAAATAGATATACTAAGAGTATGGAAATTGGAAATGCTCCCAAAAATGAAAAACAGCCTTTAATTCATAGAATTGTTGCTTCGGATAAAATCGCAGAAATTGCTTCTGCGCAGATTATTGCTGGGCTTGAAAACTCACGCGATATGAGAAGTCGTCCAGAAAATTTTGGGCTATCACATGACCAAGTAGGATCAATACCATTAGGTTCTATTGAAAGTTGGACGTTTTCACATATTGGCGATGTGTGGGAGGTTGCCAATCTTTTTACAGCAACAAGATTGGCTATGGCTGGAGTTAATGAAGCTTTCAAAAGAGTTACCAAAAGGGAGATTCCTGACGAAGCTTGTTTCTGGGCCTCGTTGATAACAAGCGTAACAATACCATCTTTGATGGAATTAAATATTTTACCTCTCCCTTGGATTGGAGAAAAATTAAATAACGTTTCTGATCCAGCTGATCTTTTTGGTGTTGGTGTAGGTGCCCTAGTAATTGTAGCAACACATTACACTTCGAAATATCGTGAGCCGATAAAAAAGGTAGTATCGTTGGTGGGAGCAAGAATTGCAGAAGGTGGCAGATTTGTTACGCAAAAATTTAAGCAATTTGATGAAAAAGTAACTGCTTTAGGTAGGCTAGATGTTGCTCCTAATGTCGCAATCGAAACCGAACAACCCAATAAAGAGTAGTTGAGTTTAAATAGTAAATAAGCTATGCTTTATATATGATGGACAAAGCGAAAATAATGGCAGATGCATACAGATTGAGAAAGACTATTGAGAGTGAAGTTATTGAAGTTGAAGAAAATGGCATCAAAATAGCTATCGGTGGAGATTTAAAGATAAAAAAAATATCTGTAAACAACACTGAAAATAGCATACTGAAAGATTCTATAAATAAAGCTATTAGAAAGGCTCAGGAAATGATAGCATTAAAGATGAAGGAAATGATTGACTTGAACAGTCTATCTCAAGCTCAAGATAATAGTTAACAAGACTCCCAAAGTATTTCTTCCGCAAACTTCTTGAAACGACTTTTTTAAATTTATTATATTTTAATTATATTCAATCTGGCACCTAAAAATAAATGATTTGCTTTTAGCAAAGGTAAAAGATAGGATATATAAAAAAATAGTGTTATCATTCTCTAGTTTACCCAATAAGATAATCCAGACTACTATTCCAACTAATTTGATTTTAGCTTGGATCACTTTCTCGGTGAACTGGTTCAGGGTTAAGCCGACTTGTGCTGGGGATAACAGATAATAAAAAGAAGGGGGTAAATCAAATGATAAAAGAGCAGATCATTCTATCAATCTGTTTCTATAGACAAGGAACCGTTTTGTAAACGTTTTTAAAAAAAACTATGATAATCCTTTTTATAAGTGATCCCATGGGGATTCACTGTAAAATTTCCTGATATATTTTGCAGTGTAAACGAACCTATGGTTTGAACCTTTAGAGATCCCTATAAAAAAACTCGGATTAACCGAGTTTTTTTAAAGTGACCCCAATGCATCTTGTTTCGAACTTTTTCTGCCCTGGATCTACAATTTAATGCTTGCCTACCCAGAAAAAGAAAAAGGTAAAGATTTCCCTAAGAGCATTCCATCAAGATCACTGCCTCACTATTATACGAAAAATATCAATTAATTTATAGATATGGCTTTATTTTTTCATAATAAACAAGAGTTTAGATCGAGGCTATTTAACGAGAAGACGTTTTACCCCCAATTCCTCGATGATTTGACTAGGTGTAAAAATGAATTGATTATTGAAAGCCCGTTTATAACCGCTTCAAGGATGGAGTTGTTGTATCCAAAATTTGAGAATCTATTATCCAGAAAAGTACCTGTTCATTTAGTGACACGAGATCCAATTGATTATGATGATGAGCAAATGAAATATCAGGCGACCAATGAGATACTGCAATGCATGGAAATAGGTATTAATCTGGTTTTATTGAAAGGCAATCACCATCGAAAGTTGGCCATCATTGATAAAAAGATTCTTTGGGAAGGAAGTTTAAATATTCTGTCCTTTAGTAATAGCCAAGAGATTATGAGAAGAATTGAAGATAAACACATTGCTAACCAAATGTTTAACTTCTTAAAATTAGAGAAACAGATTTATTAGCTGTCCAAGGGAAGTTTGACTTTTATTTTCAAAGCTTTAGCGATATTCTCCACAATATCAATTCTAGGTGTAACCTCACCCCTTTCGACTCTGGCATAGTAATTGAAATGGATACCGGCCTTTTCTGCTACTTCAGCTTGGGTCAATCCGGCTTTTTCTCGAGCGTCTTTTAGAATTTTGGCTAGTTGTTGATCTTTAGAGCCCATATTGGAATGTCCTTTGGGGTAATTATACAACTTTTCGGGATAGTTTGTCCTCTCCATTACTTATTTGTCGCTACCGTGTTTTAGGCTGTTTAAGCTATAATAGATGCATGAGAACGAGCAGGAACATTAATATCGAGCCAGATGTCACCATACCCCTTCCAGGGGGGGTTACGTGGGCTGAATTTATAACTCGTATCAACGAGGAGGAAAATCAACAATTTCTTAAGAAGATAGATCCTGCAACCTTTAAATTTATCTTAGAAGAAAGTAACCGTCCTAAAATAATCAAATCTCTACTAAAGACCTTAAAACAAACCGATCCTAAAAATGCGACAAAAGAATATGCTGAAAAAATGTTAGGAGCAATGCGGAAAGTTGCACGAACGATTTTAGACAATTAGTTAAGTAATTGTTGATCAAAAGGCATAAATACAATGAAGTTAGGAAGAAATGACCCATGTCCTTGTGGCAGCGGTCGGAAGTATAAAAAATGTTGTTTGGTTAAACCCAGGTTAATACCTAAAATTACTGAGGTAACTTCAACTCCCGAACTTGAATCATTGAGAGATCAAATTAATCTGGAAAATGAAGTGCGAAGAAAGAAATATCTTGAACCTCTGGGTATTTATATTGATTTTGTAAGGCCAATGATTTATCAGGGAAGGAAATTCTGGGCTTTAGGTAGTCGTCTATATTACGAGAGACCGCCAGACGAGACCTTTCATGAGTTTATTATCTTTGTTTTATGTCAAACGCTTGGAGAAGAGTGGAGACAACAACAAATAACTTTGCCTGAAGACCAACAGCACTTTGCTTATAAGTGCTACAAGAAATATAACAAATGGCGGAATAATAATCATACTCCCAACAATCAACAAGGGGAGGTTTGGGCTGCTTTACCCGACGGGTGGACAAGAGCTTTTCTTGCCTTGGCCTTTGATGTTTGTAGCCTAATCCATAAAGATTATCTTTCAGATAAGTTGTTAAACCGCCTAAGAAATAAGGATCAATATCAAGGGGCTAGGTATGAGGTGGCGATTATGGCAATGTTTGCTCGATTGGGTTATAAAATTACTCCACTAGACGATACCGACATTAAAACAATACATCCAGAATTTATTGCAGAAGATTTGATAAACGGAGAAAAGATTGCAGTCGAGGTAAAAAGTAAACAAAGGGAGGGTGTAATTCATACTCCTGGAAGTGTAAATGACCCATCTCAACTTCTTTGGGGAGACATCCAAAGGCTATATCGGCATGCTATGAAACAAAATCCTGGTGATATTCCGTTTCTAGTATTTATAGATATGAATTCCCCGCAAACGCCCGGTATTGCCTGGCAAGATAAGCCGTGGGTCAAGGATATTAAAAAGATGATGGCTAAATCTCCTTTACATAATCCTCAAAACCCTGATCCTTGTACCGGACTTATGTTTACGAATTACTCATATCATTATCAGACTGAGAATGAGGCAAAAAGTGGTGAACACTTACAAACAATACCTCTACATCCTATTCACCGCATACAAAGGGTTGATTTCTTTACGCGATTAGGGAAAGCTTTAAGTAGTTACGGGAATATTCCAAATCTTGATATTGAAGTAGGAAAATAGAAGTCTAATAAATTACTTAAAAAACACAGTTTTTCCACCTTCTTGTTTTACTACTATTCCATCCTCAATCAGGTAGTAGCTTTCCGTATTGTTATTGAATGCGCTTTTTAGTGAAGCTACAAAAGGCTTTGAGTCCATTTCATAAATCAAATTTGCCACATCTGGGAATTCTACTTGGTTTTTATCGACCATCAGGTAATTTTTGTGGGTATACGAATCATTAACGCCCAGATAGGTCATATTGTTAATTATCGATATTGCGGTAATGAGATTTTTTGAGCTGTAAACCTCTTTTTGTTTTTTTGTAGATACATCGATGCTAATCAATTTATTTTCAGAGAAATTAGGATCGACTTTGGTTACGCACAGAACTTCATTTGCACTTTTAATAAATCCCAAATCGCACAACATGCCAAGATTAGTGGAATTGATAAATGACGTTTTACCTTGGTTATATAGCGTGTTTTTTCCATCGTAATCCAGAAGTGTATCTTTAGTGGTTTTGTCCTTAGTCTTGGTTTGTAGGTTATATATGTAATTTTTCTGCTCAGATGGTTTCAAGACCAATAAATACGGATAATGCATTAAAACCTTGTCCGGATACTGACTAAGCAAATAAGTATCGTCAAATACTTGAAGCGTTGAATTCTCCAAATATACCGTATTATTTTTCTGTTTAGTTTCCGGAGTCTTCTTTGTCAACAAAAAGAAGGCGACTAAAAATAAAGCCAGGATTAAAATTACTCCAATTTGGAGTAATTTTCGTTCTTTTAAATTAAAAGGATTCAATTCAATATCAGCCATATAGCTATTGTATATAATTTAACGGGTTTACCGCTCTCCAAGAGCTGCCGTCTTTTATTTTAACTTCATAATGCACATGATCGCCAGTTGAAAAACCGGTATCTCCCATAATCCCTACCGGAGTGCCAGATTTAATAGAATCACCGCTATTTACCAGGGTTGCGCTGAAGTGGACATACAAGACTTTGAATGTATTATCACCATTTGTTATTTCCACCGTTTCGCCTCCATATTGATCAACATATTGATTAACGCTCCCACTAATCGTCGAAAAAACTACTACCCGATGATTATCCAGATATGTCTGGCTATTTTTATAATACTCCTGAGTCGGAACCATATCGACACCGATATGATTTCTCCCAAACTGTAAGTAGTAGGCCGGATCTAAAAAATAGGCAGTGACCGTAAGATAGGACATGCCGCTTCCTCCAAAAGGGCTTTTCTTTGGGACGGCAGTATCACCGAAACTTGTATCCATGGCAATATTAGACGGGTTTTGGAAGGCAGAGGTAATACTATTAAGTACACTCGAACCTAATAATAGCGGTGACATAAAAATCGTTCCCACTACCGTTATCATAAATAGAGCAAAAATCAGCAAAGATACCAGTATGCCCATTATCGGACGTTTTAAATAGGTAACAATTTCGCCAGCTAGAGGGATTGGGATTAAAAGATTGACGACTAAGGCAATGATTTTATCGGTAATAAATCCCAGCGGATCGTCTTTTATCCTTTTTATATTTAATGGGATTGTGGCTGCTTTCATATCCCATTAGTTAGTGTTGGTAAATACTAACGGTTCCTCAAAAGGTAAAACATGGATATTAAGCCTGATATGCTCTTCTTCACGGAATAAAACCACTTCACCGATACTTAAATAGCCAAGCTGTTGTTTTTCTTCATCAGTCATGGGATAAATCGTACCGATTTCCGATAACGCGGCGTATGACTGTTTAAGAAGTATCTTTGTTTCTGAATTGGTAATAATGGCTTTACCATATTCATTGTGAAGGAAATCCTCCACATCTTGAGTGACAGAAATTACCCCTACATTGCGTTTCCTGGCTTGTTTAACCAACTCTCGATAGAAAATGGCTACTTCCGGATCAACAAGCAATTTGTGAGCTTCATCGATAAATAATGCTCGTCTTCTATCGCTGTTTTTATTAACCAGATTCCAAATAAGAGATGTCAATAAATACATGGCCGGATCTCTTTTTTCATCCTTTTTCAAATCATGTAGATCAAGAACAATAATATCGTTATCAAGCTCCAATCTTCTGGTTGAATTAAACACACCGCGCAAGCTTCCGGTTGAAAGAACGCTTAAATCCTGTTGCATTGGATGATCTCCTAATAGTTTTAGCAGATTGTCAAACCCGGGTGTTCCGCTGTCATATAGTTTTATCAATTTTTCGTCAAGCAGTGAGCCGTCATAATGGCTGGCGGGAATAAAGAATTTAAAGAAAGTTTTTAGGGTTGAAATATGATCTAAAATATCATTTTCTTTTGAGCTGTTGATATAAAAAGGATTGATACCATTTTCTCTGGAAAACTGTATCACTTCACCGCCTAAAGCCCGAGCTAAATTTACATATTCTCCTTCCGGATCAATCACCAGAATCTGAACTCCTCGCATATAAAGCCGGTTCATCAAAATTTTAGCGGTGACACTCTTTCCCGACCCGGAAACACCAAAAATATTAACGTTATTGTTTCTTGAGGTAAAAGGATCAATAAAAACTAAAGAATTGTTATAAGCATTAACCCCCATAAATATCCCGTTTGGATCTTGTAACTGCTTTGAGACAAACGGCATGAGGTAAGACGCGGCAGTTGATTGTAAAATCCGGTTTTCCTTTAAGTGATCAACGTTAAAGGGTAAAAAGTTTTCAAAGGCTTTTTTCTGTCCAAAGGTATACCGGTTAAAAGTTAAATCCATTGTCTGGCTGATGTTTTGTAGTTCTTTGTGAAGTTGGGCTAATTCCTTTTCACTTTGCCCTTCAAGCTCTAAATAGAGAGAATAAATAATGCCTCTTTCGGCTTCATGAACCAGCTCATCAATAAAACTCATCACTTCTTCGATATTTTTATCAATTTGTTGATCCCTGATTTTGCCCTGTCTTATCCGCTCATTTTGCTGCATTTCCAAAACAGATAAGCGCTGTCTGGCTTTTTTCAAAAGCTCGCTGCTGGGCGATGGCTCAATAAAAATACTTAAAGTAAATGGCAGCGCAGAGGTCAGCAGTCTAAAAAAGATATACGGGCTAAGGTAGGCCGGAATATCGGCTAGATAATAAAAGCGTTTTAACTTATCACCAACCTGAACGTAGGAATTAAATTCTTTTATATATTCGCTTTTATAAGACCGACTGGAATTTCGATCAATATGGATATTGTCAGCCGTTTTTTCCAGGGTTAAATGAAAATCAGTTTTACCGCTTGTCTCCACCGCTTTTTTATACGCCTTTAGTTCTTTTTGAAATACTAAATAGTTTCTTAAAAGCTTAACCGGATTTTTATTAGGTTTAAGTACTGGTTTTCTGATACTCGGGATCTGATTAGTTAAGAACGGCGTTTTCTCAATGATTTCCTCTTGTGTCGCAATAATATCCATTAACCGTCTGATCTCGTCTTTAAGAACACCGGTAACCTCACTTTTGGGTATCTTTGATTCCCCGTTAAAGAAATGCTTTTCAATCTTAAGTAGTCCTTGGTTTTTCTTATTTATTAGGGCATATTCGCGTTTGAGCATATCCAAATCGTAAATATGCTTGTTTGTTTCAAAAGAAAGATCGGCCACCTGTTCTTTTAATACCTGAGATATTCGAAAGTTTCGAATATTTTTATATAAATGGCGCGCCTCTTTTGTGACTTGCTGTTTGATAGTTTTTTTCATGATCGTAAAGTTGAACTCATAAATCTAATTAATTCATCATTATTTAGGGGTTTGACTGCAATATTACAAACCGTCAAAGCTGAGGCAAAACTAATCCCCAAATCATTTACCTTTTTGACCCCCGTTATTAAATCTGCTGTTTTACTGGTACAGCAAGTAACGGTAAATACGGCATAATGCCTAGTAATAAATAGTGTTTCATTGTCGATCAGATGGGTTAAATCTTTGATGTATTGGGAAATAAGCGACTCCCTATTTAATTTAGCTCCGCCATACAAAGAGAAAAAATGGCGAGAATAATCTTTAGTTTCCGCTCTTTCTTTACGGACGATAAACTGGACTTGGGCCGGTAAAGTATGAATTGCCTGTTTGAGTTTGATAAAGAAATTCTCCCGATCCTGTTCGTTTAAGAGAGCCACATCAAAAGGCTCAATTTCAAACATTTTAGTTATGTTTCCTGGTCTTAAAATTAAATTATCCTGAATCGTGAAGTTGGTAAAACAGGGTTCAAGTTCTTTGAAGCGTTTTTCCTTTTTACTGGTTTTAAAGGTTAAGAGCCTAGGCACCACTTTATAAATCGGTTGGTTATCGACTTTTTGAGTAATAAAGGCAATAAAAAAGATCGTAGTGACAATTAGAGATGACAAATAATAGCTCCATTGGAACAGATGAAGAAAATAATGGAACACAAGATATAGGATTAAAGCAATTGCTACAGTTCCCGAAACCACCAAAGCCGAATCTGTAAAAAACAGACTTCGTAGTATATGAACTCTGATATCGTCTTTATATATTCTTACGTTTTTCATAGGATTTATGCGAATAAATACGAATAACCGGATCAGTCCCATTTTTAGCTTGCCGCTCAACAATTACGCCCTGTACGCCATATGCCTCATTTCTGTTTTTTGATAGCTCTAAGAAATGTTTCACTCGCTGAGGTGGACTGGCCTTGTTGATAAAAGCGTAATTTAACTCTTTACCTTGCCGTTTGGCTTCTTCCATGGCGTTATAGTTATGGGGGTTAGGATTGCCTTTACCAAAGCTTGAAAGGTCAATAAATTGCTGATGATCAAAGGATACCCTTCGCAATTTTTCTTCCGGTACGTCATCGGCAACTGCATCAAGGCGAGTTGGATAAAAGGAAACTAGTCCACTTTTCTTATCTTCATATTTATAAGTATCTCCGGTAACTGAAACCACCCCCTGCTTGGCGTTTTCCGTTTCAATAACCAGTCCTTTACCCGTTAAATTTTGAGAAAATGGCGGAACCGTAGTATTTATGTTTTTGTCGTTTCCCTGATTATTATCTTTGTATCCGTTTAGTGGTCTTTTTCCTGAGTCTGAACTACCGTTATCAGTAGGTGATGAACTTTGAGAATCATAATGATTTTTAGTCTGCATTAAAGTCCTGGCTTTTTGTCCCAATAGCATGCTTCCATTCCCACCCAAAAAACCTTTGGCAAAATTACCAACAGAAGAAGTAACTGGTCGACTTAATGTACGATAGGATAAAGCCCCATACATATTATTAGACACGGCTGTCCAAGCATCACCAAAAATCCGGGCAACCAAGACATTGACGCTTCCTAAGAAAAATAGAAAGCCGGTATAAAAGAAAAGCATCCCAACACTTGGTCCTTTAGAAGTTAAGATAGCGTTAAATATATCAGTAGCTATGGCAAAGCCCAATACAAAGGCTGGTTGCTCGATGAGAAAAGTAAACCATGATTTAAAAAAGGTATAAACAATACTTTCGGTTCGTTGTGATAATGCGAAAGGGATAACAATTGGATAAATTACTCCAAGAAAAAGGAGTGAAGCAAACCGGATAACAAACTGGAATCCAATAAAAATAAAGCCACAAAGCAAAAAGATAAAAGTTAGGGCAAAGAGTAGTATCTGAACGATAAATTTTCCTAGTGAATAAAATATGCCGCTTCGTAAAGAAATATCGAATGAAGGAATACCAAAAGTTTCCGATGGGTTTTTATTGGTACTAATTGCTTCCTGTGATTTATCAAAATAATCATTTAAAAATCCCGTAAAGTTTTGGGTCGTTGATATTTTATCGACCAGCAGATTATTGAATTGAATGCTGTAGGAAAGAAGCGGTGGAACCGTGAGAAATAAAGCGATAACGACAACTAACCGAATGAAAAATGATTTTAATGCTTCGGCATTTTCCGAACCGAGTTTAGAAATAGCGATTCCGGCAATAATGATCGCCAGTATTGGTATGGCGATTTGGTAAAAAATATCTCTATATTTTGTGACTCCCGGAATTTCCGATTTGTCCTTGAGGGTAATTGTGCTGGCTGTTGGATCAGGAGTGTAGAAAATAAAGCCGCCTAAAAATGAATCAAAACCCGATATAAAATTCTTTAGTAGAGAAATAATTGAGGAGGGCTCATTCTGAACGGAAAATTCATTAGTATACTGAACAATCGGGGTTGGTGTAGGAGTTGGGGAAGTTTCAGCAAAGACGAGAGATGGTCGAAGAAGCAGAATGCACGATGTTATTACTATTAGTAAAACTATTTTCATAAGGCGGCAGATGGACTTAAATTTAAGCCTTTAGCTTGTGCCGCCGACGAACTGCTTTAAAATACTGGCAATAGTTGCCGCACCAAAGACTAAAAGACCACCGATTAAAATATTAAAGATCCATCCTTTAAGTCGTGCTTTTCTTTCGGTATCATCGCCACTGGCAATCAAAGCGATACCTAAAGCCGCAATTGAAAGAGCCATAACAGGGAGAGAAAAATATTGAAGTGTTTTTACCACACCCCACAAAAGTTGGTCAAGACTTTGGAATTGAATTGGTTGAGCTGTATTATAAGCTGAAATATCGTTTGCCATAGTTGTTGCGCGAATTATAATAAATATTATGGGGAAAGTCAACAATAAGACCGTAGCGACAATGATATATGCAATATGCTAAAACGTTGATTGTTTTTTACAAACAATTAGTTAAAGACTTGGAAGTAAATACTATAAACGTCTATGGGATGGTGGGTAGCAAAAATAAATCAAATACTTTCTAATAAGTACAGTATATGAAGAAAACTTACACCTAGTCCTGGTACATTTTTATCGTAATATTTATGCGTTTCAGTCACTTTAAATCCATGTTTACTGAAAAATGTTTTCCACTTTGAATCAGATTTATAGGAAGTCCAAAAAGCCTTTGTCCTTAGATTACCTATTGTATCTGCAATAACAGTAATAAATCTGTTAACGGAATTTGTATATGAAGTCTCGATCAAAATGATATTTTTAGCGACTCTTGCTGCTTCTGAAAAAACAATATTTGGATTAGGTGTATGATGAAGAACCATTAAAAGTAAAGCAGTATCAAAAGATTTATCAGGAAAAGGTAGTTTCACTCCATCGTAAATGACAGGCTTAATCAGTCTCGGTCCATGAAAATCATCCACATCAACAGGTGTTACATCAAATCCTCGTGACAGAAGTTTTGATGAAATTAAGCCGGAACCGCAACCAATATCAATTATTTTATCTTTTTTGTTAAGAAATGGCTTTATTCTTGAAATAACAGTATCAGTTCTCTTTTGATCTATTATTTTGATTAAATTATTTAGCATGTTAGTTACCTTTAAAGTTATTAACCAAAGCATCGTACAGGGTTAAACTTTCAATTTTAAATAACTCATCCTTTATGCCCGATATTATCTTCCCTCCATATACCTTTGGTGCATCGGGATTAATAATAAAATGTTCAACATTATTGAAACCAATCTCTCTCAATTTATTTAGTAGGCAGACAATAAAGAAATTTACGGCTATGTAGAAATGTGGTTCTCTTGGTTTCGTAACTTTAACTAAATCCCTAAAGATAAAGTCATCGCTATAAACCGTATCGCCGTGTATTATTCTATTACGTAACTTATAAAACTCCTCCGCCCATATTTGGTTAAGCGTTAATTGCTCTTCTTTGGTGACAATTCCATTTTTTGTCTCAATAATAATCGGATATTTATGTGTTTTTAATGGCTTACGTTCGCCTAGCCGTGAATACGTTTGAATATTCTTCCTAAAGTTTTTCCTTTCGGTTTCACCAAATAACAATTCAAAAGCCATTATGAGTAGTAATATACGCGATTGCCAGGATTGCTCATGGCTATTTCGATAAGCTACAAACAAAGGACTTAGTGACTGGATTACACGGCTTTTTTCTTTGTCTTTTGTGGAGCTAACTGTACAATCGGCCAAAGCGCTAAAAATATTTGCGTCAGTTTTGAAACTTAAAGGGATATTTACGTAATCTGGTTTGGTAAAAGCAATATCGCCAATTTTATAGCCACCCGCCGAAATTCTGTGGATAGCTCCTCCTTGAGTAGCTAAGCCATCATCACCCACATTAAATCTCTGATAAAACACCTCAAAATTATCACTGGTTATAAACGACCAATTATTATTCTCTAAAATACCTAAAACCAGCAATATATTTTTCAATGCCTCGATTTTTAATATTGTTTTCCTTGAAGGATTTGGGAAATCAACCAAGTCGGTAGATATAATGCTAGGATTTTGAATTTTACTTCCTTTATAAAACTGGTAGCAGTCTATCAATTTATCTAAATGTGTACGCAAGGCTACATCAGTAATTATTTTTGTACCTAACTTCTTATATGACCAAAGGGACAAGCCATTAAATCTAATCTCACCTTGAAGTGGCAGGTATGGCATTATCATCAATGTTTTATATTTACGTTTCATACGTTATCGTTTAATTTTGCCAACACTTCTAGCGTCCTACCAGAGCCTTTTTGAGCGATATTATCTAATAATTTGAAAATATGGCGAGTAATACCCCTAAACTCTGGGATTATAAATGGCCTATGTAAAGCGTAATTTCTTTTAAAGTGTAGATAAGTCAATATTTGTTTTGCAGTAGGAAAAGGTATAGTCATACGCGTTATTCCCTTTAATCGTTGCCCTTTTAGTTCAGCCTTCTCCTTAACTTCATCATCTTTTTGGGTTTTATCAAAATCGGCAAAATCTACTATTTTTGCAATATGATCAACCACATAAGACAAGTCTTGTACCTCGTTGGCCAAAAGTTTATTTTTATTTCCTTTAAGAACGATTGGGTGTGAGATCGAGGTGGCTAACGGTTTGGACTCGTTAATTGCATAACCTTTAATTAGAAATATGCCTTTTAGTAAATATTCTGTGCCTAAAGCCACAAATGCGTTTTCCAAACGAGGGTTCGCAAGTATTTCATAACGCCTATGTTCATCCCAAGGAATAATTATATTTGACCGTTTTTCTGCTTCTTTTATTAAGTAGGCACCTGTCCTAATAAAATCCTCTGCGTCTTTTGAAGTAAATATTTTACTTACAAATCCATGTTTTTTAAACTTCTCATAGGTTGGGTTATACCAAAGTCTATTTATCTGATTATGTGTAAGTGCCATACATATTATTTTTCATCAACTACGGTTATCACTTCGTCGTAAAGTAATGGTAAATAGTTTTGTTTTAATCTAAATTTTGTACCGTGATTGTGTCCTGTACGTGCATCAAAATCTACAAACAAAACACCCTTTTCAAGTCCTTCGAGTAACCCTTCAAAACGAAATTTACACAACTTTTGTACCTTTTTATACCAGTAGTATTCTTTACCATCTTCTTTTTTTACATCCGCCTGAACATAAAAACAGTTTAATAGTTTTGTACCAGCTTTATGCTCTAAGTCATCAAATCCCCAATATGGTTGTGGATTTAACTCTCCTAAACCAATTCGTTTTTTGACCGTTTTTAGCCATTCAGCATGAATCGGTGAAACTTTACTGGCATCAAACGAAACTAGTACTTTCTTTGCTGTCCTATCAATCTGAACAATAAAACCTCTATCTGAGTGATGAAGGCCGTGAATTGTTTGTCTGAAACTTAGTTCATCTGCTCCATACAAGCTACCAGCTCCTTGATGTTTCCAGCCATAAAAAGGCAGTAAAACTTGGGGAACAAAGCGAATAGCCCTAGGAGAGGGTTCTGTATGAAATAAGGTTGTTAAAGAGGAGGTGTTAGCCCTTTGGGTTTTTAGTTCCCATTCCGCTGCATTAGGAATTGGCAGGTTATTTTCCTCAATTTCTAAAAAGTCCTCTAGGGTGTTTCCAATTCCTCCATGGTTACCAAACCGACCATTTAGTATCCACCCCATCTTGCTTAATTGTTGAAACTTTTTGATTAGCTCGTCTTTTGTATAAGTTTGCATATTATTCTGTTAATTTTGTTTGAGGAAATAATGATAAGTTATCTAGTTTAGAAAAATAACCACGTTTAATTCTATCGTCAGCCATTTTACAATATTCTGGAGCTAACTCTATGCCTATGTATTTTCGACCTAGTTTTTTTGCTACCAGCCCTGTCGTACCCGAACCCATGAATGGATCAAGTATTATTTCAGCCGAGGTTGAACCAATAATTCGCTCAATAAAATCAACAGGGAAAGCAGCCGGGTGTGGATTCTTCATGTCTTGTGTAAATTCCCAAACGTCACCTACAGCGTTAGCTTTCGGCGCTAGTGTAAATTTCTTTTTAGCTATCAAATAAATAACTTCATAAGTTGGCAAAAAATACCCACGATTAAAGTTAATCCCGCCTTTCCTCCGCCAAATAATGATTTGACGTACCGGAAAACCTGAAACTATATCCTGCCTGTCTTGCAGTAAACCATCCTGTACCCGCCATTTATGGTTATAAAAAATAGCACCCGTATCTTTTAATAAGCGCATCATCTCTTCAAGACAATTCCTTTGCCATTTTACATATTTATCATGTGGCATACAGTCATCGTGATTAGCGTAGCCGTTCTGTAGAGCGGCATTAGCCCATTTACCACCTCTGCCGTCCTTCATGCCATTACCAGTAGAGTTTTTTAGGTTATAAGGAGGGGAAGTAACTACTAGATCAATACAATTGTCTGGTGATTGTTTCATTACCTCCAAACAATCACCACAGATAATTTTATTTATAAAATCGTCCGGCCATACTAGTATATTTTTTGCCATATCAATTATTTTTATTTCAATAATATTTTAAATTAAATAATTCTTTTCCATACTTCTTCTCGTAGGGACTTAACCTTTCTTGCCGTTGTGGCTAAATCCAAAGTAATGTTAACACCATCTATAGTTCCAAGACGATTTCTTACAATACAAATATCATTCCCAATAGTTATAGCGAAGGGAACAATAGAATTCCCACAGACTGACTTAACTAAATACTCTGCTTCATTTCCATTTAACGTGGTATCTATATCGATTTCTATGTGTGGTAACCAATAATCTACCCATTTATCATCTGTATGTTGTATGGGAACTAGTTCAATTACAGGATTATACAAATTCTTAATATTCCCAAAAAATAACCATAAACCGTCATCGTTTGAAGGCTCTTGGTACAAATGGTATTTTGACTGTTTAGTCAGGTTAATTAATCTTTCTTTTTCTTTTTCCAGAGAATCAACTTTGTAGCAAAAGCCAACATGATCTAATCTAATAATTGATTTATTTTCAGACAACTTGTCTATAAGTTTTCTAAGTAAATCGTAATCGATGAACTGGTCTTTTAATTTGCTTTTCTGAGTATTAAAAAGCGGAAGAATACAGCCTATTGGCGTTTGAATATCTGAATCCGATAGTTTAAATAAATCTTTATCCTTAAATGACAAATTATCGTTTGCAAATAAAGTGTTTAATACTGAATGTAATTTAATTAATAAGTTAGATTCCATAATATTTACACTTATATCAGAACTTTATAAGTTAGTATCAGTGACTTAATATTTCTACAATTACTCTATCACTCTTTGCTGAAATATTAATAGTTCCGCCTACAGGAAATGTGATTTTTGGATCTGTGTGGCCAAAATCTAAATTGGCAATAACCGGCAAACGCTTAAGTTCTTTTTTGGTTTGAATAATCTGTATTAATAATTCGTTTGTTATCTTGCTCACTTTTTGGAATCTGCCAATTGCGATGCCTTTTACACAATTAAAACCAGGCTGGTGAATTAAAGATTGTAAATCCCGGTCAAAGGTAACGGCGTTAGTCATTTCATCATCTTCGATAAACAAAACAGAAGCGTCTAAAGAGGGGAAATATTCTGTTCCTTGTAATAAATTAAAGGTACATAAATTAGCCCCAAGAATGGTTCCTTCAGCTTCGCCCTCGTTAATAACCAAATATCCGTTATTCTTTATTAAATTCCTATCGTTTTGGTTTTTAAACCAGGCGTCGTCACTCCAATTATCGCTTGGTTTAACCTCAAAAGGTGCGTTAGCCATTAAACACTTTTTAAAATATTCCAAAGTATAGTCAAAATATAACTTTTGACCGAAAGTAGAATAGTGGGGACCGGAATAGGTAACTAAACCAGTTTTGGCAAAAATAGCATTGTTTAGTGCGGTTATATCAGAATAACCACAAAATATTTTAGGGTTCTTTTTTATAACTTCCCAATCTATATATTTTAATAACTGGTTGCTATTAAATCCCCCAATTACCGTTAAAATCCCTTTTATTGATTTATCAGAAAACGCCTCATGCAAATCTTCAATACGGGAATCTATGCTAGTTGAATTGAAATCATCGGTTTCCTCAATATGTTTTCCAAAGGAGATTTGCAAACCTAATTCTTCAAATCTATTATTAGCAAGGATTTTTGTTTCTTCGCTTAAAAGGGCTAAAGATCTTGCAGGAGCGATAATTTTTATCTTATCTCCCTTTTTAAGTTTTTCTGCAAATATTTTATTCATATATTTACTCCATTGACAACTTTGCTGTTTCATTAGCATATATCTCAGTGCAGTTTATTATTGGAATATCAGTATCCGATTGTTTAATGACCAAGGGCAAATCTGTACAAGCAAGCAACACAGCTTCTGCGCCCTGTTTGTTCAGGTTTTGAGTTACTTTAACTAATTGTTCTGTTTCGGTTTGAGTTGTACGTCCAGCAAGTTGAGTCATAATTACATTTGTAACAATTTCCTGGTCTTCTTGGGAAGGTTTTATTAAGGTAATACCTATTTTTTCAAGATCGCCATCATATACCTTCTTGTTGATAGTAATTTCCGTTGACAATATGCCAACTTTTTTAATTCCTCTACCTTTTAAATAGCTGGCGTTTACTTCAGCTATCCCAACAATTGGAATATTCACTGCATCCCTAATTTGATTTAAAAGATATTGGACAGTATTGCAAGCAATAACAATAAAATCACATTTGCCCTTTTCAAGGGTTTGTGCCGTATTTCTTAACATTTCTAACGTTATCTGCTCATTTTCAAGACTTTCCACAACATCGGGAATTGGTACGCTGTAAATTATTACCGGAGGAAAATCTTTATCGTATTTTGCTCCAAAATTATATTGGTAATATTTCCAAATACCCATATATAAATCGACAGTTGCTTCAGCACCCATTCCGCCTAAAATACCAATAGTTTTTTTAGTCATAGATTTAATCTTAATGAATTATTTATTCTCTCTAAACATCCGATAATAGTATAACAAAATTGTTGCCTCTGTTATACCCACCTTTTGTCCTGTCCTGCTTTCTAATTATATGGGGTTAAAAACCATCTATCGGGAGATGGGTGTAGAAATCATTTTTTACAACCAATTATTTAATCAAAATGTTAGCCTAACTTCTATGCTCTGAAATTTTCACTCTTCGAGTGGCGCTTTCAGCGCCGCATTTAAAAACCATTTTATAGAAAGATAGAAACGGAGAAATATAGTGTAAAATTTTCAACAAATTACAGCCATTTATTATAATGGCATGATAACAGATGTATCCTTTAAGCCATCAGAATATTTTAAACTATTACTGATGAAGTTTCTAACAAGCAAAAAATCTTTCATATAAGAAACTCACATTTAACCTGTCTGGTAATTGCCTGGGCAAACTCGTCTTTTCTTCCCTTGATTAACCTTCTTACTATTCTCTCTGTCGTAAAACCTTCCTGAGCTAATAACTTAATTTGGCTAATGGTTGATAATGCTACCCGTTTATCATTAAAAAAACTATCTAATATACAGTCAAATTTGTGAGCTAAATGTTGAGCTGTAGGTGTAAACAACCGAGACTCTCGCCATTGTAAATGTGATTTTAAGATTGATAGAATTTCTTCGGATTGGGCATTTTTATTTATCAGATTGGTAACTTTCCAGGTATGTCTAACTACTCCCAGAGGGCCCATCTTATCTAAAACATCAGAATCATGAACGATTTGAGCCTCTAACGATTTGGGGGTTACCGTTCCTTCATGTGATTCTACACAATCGGCAATTTGCTGTATTTCCTCAGTTGATAAATTTAGAGATTTAAGAAATTTTTCAGCAATCTTCCGGATTTTTTCTGGCTCTTTATCATCACCAACTGCTAGCCCAATATCATGTAACCAAGCGCCTGCAATAGTGATATCGATATTTGCCTTTTCCTTTTGTGCCAAAAAACGTGCAATCTTGTTTACCCTAAAGAGGTGGCGGTTACCTTTTGATTTTCCTCCAAAAGCTAGATTCCAGTCCACATCCACGGCATGCATCTTAATTTCATTGATGATGTTAGTGTTAATCATTTGATACTCCTTTCACTAATCTGATTCCCAAAGAGGCGCAAATGTTGGCAAAATGGGAAGTTAGGGGAATGTCTTCTTCATGAACAATTTGGGCAATTCTGTTTCCAATTTGGGCAATCGTCGAAAATAATTCTCCCTGAAAAGCGTCCATATTTCTTTCTCCCCTAAGGACTAGCTCTATTAAATCAGTGGAGACAGCAAAATTTGCCATAAGAGGAATTAAATCTTGCCCTTGCTCAATCGTTATCCTCTGACTGGCTTCTTTTTGAACATGTTTTTCATCTACCTGATTGGGTAATGTCCTTACTTGAAGTACCCACAGTCTACCTTGTCTGTCTTGAACCCATTCCATATCCGTTTCCCTTCCTGTTATACCGTGAATAGATTCAATAATTTGGGCTACCTGATTAATCACTTGGACATCAACCACCTCTTTTCCTTTGACCAGATCTATTTTCCCGCCTATCTGTACTTCAAATTCACTAAAGTTACCACGTCCACTAGAGATAACATCTGGACTGCTGGCAATGTCTATTACGCATGTATCTGCTTGTCCGTGAAAGTTCTTAGTAAATGCAGTACCTCCTCTCCCTTCAATAAATGGTTGAATCAAAATCGCCAAATTTGGAGTGTGACCTTGGCCGTTCATTTGGCGAAATCGAATAGCTTTTTCTCCAAACACGGAAGCTATACAATCTTTAACTGCCTTATCCATATCATCCACATCTACCCTGAGGATACTCTCGTAAATACCAGCTGCCCCGGTTCCTTCTTCAGTATCTTCATCAGTGGAACTAGATCGAATAGCAAATTTTGTACCCTGGCTAAATTGCTGAAGTTTTAATCTTAATCGTCTAGATAAATTATCAGTAAGATTTATGCTACCAACAGCAGCTCTAATTCTTTCACCGATAGTCAACATTTGCTCAATGTGTGTTTCTCTGTCTAATTCCAAAATCATTTCCCATATGACCGGACTATTTTTAAGTAAGTTTTCTACCGTCTCTGTAGTAATGACGATTCCTCTGGGAACATTGGCTTCAACTGGTATGCTTGCAACTAATTCCGTCAATCCAAAAACTTTCCCACCAACTAACTGTCTTGGTAATACCTCTTCACCCAAATCCCTAACCTCCTCATCGTTTCTCAGTCGAACAAGGCCAGAAAGAATATTATCTTTTCTGGGTTGCTGGTCTATAAAACAGCTAAATTGTGGTTGAAGCCATCTTTCTTCAAATATCAAGTGGAGTAGAAATCTGCCTTTAGCCGAAGTGGCATCTAGGTTTTTCAGTTGAGGAAGTAATTGATGATTAAACACTTCTCCAAAATTACCACCCCAAGCTTCTGGATGGGTTGCTAAAGTATTTAATAATTCACTGGTGGTATCGCAAACAGAAGCGTATGTCCAATTAGTTCCAGATTGAAAATTATCTTCCCCTTCAACTAATGGCAACCAATTCATGAACCGAATTAATCCGTTGATGTCTTTACCGACTTGGACTACTTTTGCTACACCGCTTTGACTACCATCTACTTTTATGTTGGAAATCTGCTCGCTAGCGATTTCTTGGGGTAAATCTCCTTTTTTGCCTCCAACCCTAACTGGAATCCACTCCAAGACATTGGCTGCAAACAGAATATTTTCTGGACTAGTTTGGGAAGCCTCTGCGGCATTTAATAAAGCTTTTCGGGAGTTTCCTCCTTGTTGTAAAATATCGCGGGTTGTTTGTTTTATCTTATCCCAAGTTAATCCATGCCAATCCAATTTATCAGCTTCAACGAAACTACTTAAAGCTGAGGGTAGAAATTGTGCGACCAAATCTAATTTTCCCCCGGGAATAGTCGCGTTTTTATCCAACCTTTCCTCTGCTTGCCTGATCGGATTCCATTGAAATCCTTTTGGGTCACCGACTAGAGCTTCCAAATTATAAAAAGGTGACAATAAGCCAAAAGCCACAGTTAACCTGTCAGTTAATTGACCTATTCTCTCAGCAGTGTCAGAAGAGAGTTCTTCTTGTTTAAATAGTTGAACCAGTCTTCTGTCTAGTACCCAGGCTGTTACCCTGGCTTTTTCCAACGATTCTTTAAGTCGAGCTGGTTCGGAAAGACATCTTTCATGCCAATTTTGGAGTACTTCTTTTGCGCTTTGTGCTGGCCCGGCAGTGCTAGGGGATTCTTTTAATAATTCTAGTGCTTCTTCAAAAGTTCTTCCCAACCGGGCTTGAGTACAGATATCCTCCCATACGTTTTCCAACACATCTAATCGCCCTTGGTCGATAAAGGGGATAACTGGTACTGCCCAGGTTTTGAAAATACCCTGTGTTTGCCCATCTTCACGATGAATCATAAACTCATCGTTGGCATTAGTACCAAAAGCATTGACTTGGCCGCATAACCGCGACAATCGGCGTAAGTCCAATTCATTCCCTAGTCTTATTTCAGACTCATTATTTCTGATAGTAAATTCTATATTTTCTTTCATATTTTCTCCATAAAAAAACCTCGCCCCAACCAGCCAGATAAATATCTGATTGGCAAGGGCGAGGTTTCTCGCGGTACCACCTTGCTTTACTAGTTAGCCATTAAAAAATCCCCGTCGGGGGATTCGTTAACTTGATAGCTAAATAGCCTTATTCAAGTGCTCCGTTTCCGACACACTTTTTCAGCTATCACGGGCTTACCCGTAAACCTTAATTGCTTTCGCTTTAGGGTTTCAGCTCCAGAGGGTAATTCGAAACTTATAAGTACGGGGAGACTTTCACCAACCGCTCCCTCTCTTTTGTCACCTTATTAGTCTCTACTAGGTCTCTTTCACAGCCTTTTGTTAAATTGTAATAGTATTATACCAATAGATCCCTTGATTTTCAACCCCCCTAATCATATTTATTACGATGTGAGTCGATAACTTCACTTATTTTTAAAGTTTTGTTTAATTCCCAACCTATTTGTCCTGTCCTGCTTTCTCATTATATGGGGTTCAAACCAGCTATCAAAAGGTGGGTATTTAAGCCTGTAGAAAAATGCCATTTTAATAAAACTTATTTCTTAAGGTACGCATTTTTCTACACGCATTAAAATCCTCCCGCCTACTGGCGGGACTTTTGACATCTGTTTTTCACCCCATACCCCTTTTTTGATGGACAGGACAAAACAGTTCTGATCCAGATTATTTATTAATTTTCCAAAAGAAGGAGGTGAAAACTATATGTACGTGTTACCAGTATTTAGAGGTTACACCGTAGATGAGCGGTTACGAGAGTTTCGTAAAGCAAACTATGGTGAATGTTTACAGTTTATAAGTTTTGAAAGCAGTAAAGGGAAAAAACTGCTTTTACGGTATAGAAAGGAACAAACTATGCAATTACTAACAAAAGAAATAGTAGAAAAGTTACCAGCACTTTACTCTCAGGAGAACGAGAAAGATCCGATGGTTATCTGTAAGTTCTTTTATCCTGACTTTAGCTGGACTTGGTATGCCATCGAGTTTGATGGTAAAGATACGTTCTATGGCTTAGTCGACGGGTTTGAAGAAGAACTGGGGTACTTCAGCCTGTCAGAGCTACTCTCAAACAGAGGTAAGCTAGGATTACCGGTTGAACGGGATAGATTCTTTACCCCACGCCGGTTATCAGAAGTTAAGAAGGCGTAAACTAAAGCCGCAGGTGAGAGGAAACTTTCACTTGCGGTTTTTTTATAGTCCTAATCGATTTCAGCTTTTTTAAATAGCGTTATTTCCATCCCGTTTTCTTCTACCTGATCTTTAGTTGCTGTATAGATGTTGGCGTTTAGATATTCATTGTCTCGAATATACCTATAAACATACTTCTCAATTGAATTTACGGTTGACTCACGGCTGCAGATAAAAATAATGTTTGCGGGGTCTTCATCATCTTCAAAATATTCCAGATATTTTTTAATTCTCCCCAATACTTGATATGGCTTCAAATTATCGGCAAATATTTCACCGACAAAATGCTGTAGCTTTTTATTTACTTCATAGACATAAGCAAAATCAGGTAACAATTCCCTAATTACTCCGTCTTTGGGAAAATCAGATTGAGAATAAAACTTAAATGAATCATTTTGCATGGAGGTTAATAACAGGAGTTTCAGATAAATACCGGCAACGTAAAGAGATTTATCAATAAAATTGTCAGAGCGTCTTATTTCCTGGCGATACTTTTTAAGTAGAAAAGCATCAATACCAATACTTTTTAAATACCTAATACCATTTATCGATAAGAAGTATTTAGCTGGTAGCGTACTTTTTTGTTTAGATTTTTCGTAGATTCTGTTAATGTAGTTTTTTTCGGTTAAGTCTTTGAGCCAGCTATTAATATTTCTATGGTCTTTATTTTTGAGAAGTGTTTGAATTTGAATTCTATTAAGGAAGCGGAATCTATATAAGAAAAGAATAATCTCTTTTTGTTTATTAGTAATGTATGGGAGTGTCATATAATTTTATTACCTACCTTTATCCTCCCTTATTTTGGGAGGAGTTGTAGTTCTCCTTTATATATTAAGGATATAGAGACTACGTTTATTATATATAATGCCTTTATAGTGCGCTAAATTAATCTTTGCCTATCCCAGCTAGCTGGGATATTATTATGCTTTAATTTGCTCAAATTTATTGACATTCTTAGCTGTTGTTTTCGGTGATTTGGAGGTCAAAATCTCTTTTATTCCGCTCTCCTGACTTTTAACAGTTACTTTAGTTCCGTACTGTAACCGTGAGGACTCAATGACTTTTTCTTTAATTGACGGTTTGCCTTTGGCGGTAAAATCGTCAATCTCTCCGGTGAAAGTATCCTGAGGTTGTAAGGCATTAATTTTGATGTAGAAATGATATGAGGGTAAGTTGGCTATCTGCCCGATCTCTACTTGAGGTGAGAAAATCGGTAAGATTTTATCTTCATCTTTGGGGCTTGAAGTTCTAAATGAAATAATCGTACCGGAATTTCCAATAATCGTCTCCAGTAGATCGTTTTCAACCTGGACCGTGTTTTGATGGGCAAGAATGGCGCATAGACGATATTTTCTGGCTTCAGATAAAACTTGAGCAAAGGTGGTGGTCGCAAAGTTTTGAAATTCATCAACATACAGATAAAAATCTTTTCTTTCCTTTTCCGGTACATTAATTCTTCGAAAAGCCGCTAGTTCTAATTTGGCAATAATCAGACTGCCTAAAAAGAAAGAATTATCTTCCCCGATTTTGCCCTTAGAAAGATCGCACAAAAGGATTTTGTTACTGTCCATTATTTCGCTAAAGTTAAGTTTGCTTTTGGGTTGGTTTAAGATATTGCGGGTCATCATGGTGGTCAAAAACCGGCCTAACTTATTGGTAATTGGTGAAATCTGTTCTGCTCTCTGATAACTTCCCTGAGCGGCGAATTCTTTTTTCCAAAAAGTAATTAATACTTGGTCTGTCAGTTGATTGACTATTTGTTTTCGGTACTTGGTATCGGTTAAAAGCTCGTAGATCGTAAAGAGTGTTGGGTTTGGCAATTCCAAAGCCGTTAATATGACATTTCGCAAAATATGTTCCATTCTTGGGCCTGAATACCTGGCTTCGTAAAGTTTGTGAAAAACAGAAATAAGGCTTGAGGTAATAAAATCCTTCTCTCGTTCCCGCTCGACAGTAGATAAACCTTCCGGTAGCTCAAGAAAATTTAATCCAATTGGGTATTCGATGTCGTAGGGGTTAAAGTAAATAACATCTTTTGTCCTGTCTTCGGGAACTATTTCCAAAAGTCTTTTTGATAAGTCTCCGTGAGGGTCAATTACCGCCAAACCCTTACCGTGCTGTAAATCCTCATTTATCATGTGTAGAAGAAGTGTGGTTTTGCCGGTACCGGTGGCTCCGATCATATAGGTATGCCGTCTTCTTTCCTCTAGGGTTTGGCCAATAACAGTTTCGGTTTCGCCATATTTGTTTTTAGCGAATGTTATGTCAAAAGTAACATCAGATTTCTTCAAAGATAAAGGTGGAGGAAGTTGAGGGCTTTTTATTTTTTGAATACCTTCCGTTTGAGTTGTGATGGTATAGGGAAAATGATAAAGAGATGAAAGCTCTGATGCTGACAAAATTGAACTTTGGTTGAGAATTGATAGCCGATGAACAATCTCAAGATTAAATAGTCTTTTAATAAATGAAAATTTATTCTTAAATTGCAGTAATTGATTGGCCGTGGAAAATGTGTCAAAAGAAGTTGCCAGGCCGGACAATCTACGTTCATTACTTTTTTGATCGGAAGTTATGGAAATAAAACGAATAATTACTTCAAAAAGCGGTTGATTAATTTTGTTTTGGACACTTTGATAAAGCTGCTGTTTGGGAAGCCCAACCTCATTCAATTTTTTATTATTATTACCTTCAAAAACCCACCAAGCCAAAGCGGAAGAACGATTGCCCGAGTCCATTAACCAAGAGATAAAAGTAAACGGGGATAAAACAACAAAAAGAACTATTTTAAATATAAGCTGTAAAACTGGTGCTAATAAACCTAAACCAAAAAAGGATAGTTGAGATTGCATTTGACTTGTAATGTCATTATTCCCCAGAATTCTTCGATTGATTTCGTTATTGCGGCTGATTATATGAGAATGGGTGCTTTCCTGAACCGGAGTGCAGATAAACTGAAGAGATATTAGTTCTTTTTCATTCAGCTTGGTCATTTGCGCTGTAACGTAAGCAATCGGATCGTATTGATTTAAAGTGGACTGGTCTTGGAGTGGATAGACATAGTAATTTTTCAATCTTAGTTCTTTTATTCCAATTTGGTTTTGCTCTAAAGTTTTTGTGATATTTTCAGGTAAATAATCACTCACTTCATTAGTCTCAATCCCCGGAAGATAGGCTAAAAGAGTTTTTTTGATAATGGATAAATCTTTTTGGGGAACCCGCAGAATATATCTAATTCCAAGCTGTTTAGTCGAGACCAGCTCCAAGCTTATATTTCTTTTGAATCCTATTAGTTTTTCAAAGGGTGAGCATTGTTTTGTCAGCGAATGAAGAAGGGTAAATAGCTGGTTAGTCGATAACGGACTTTTTAATGTTTTATCGGTTGGTTTTACTTCCAGGTATACATAACTGTCGGCAATTGCCTTTTTTATTCTTAAGTAAAACAAAATTATCGATAAAGCAAATAGTAAAACAATTGCTACGGGCAAAAGGATAGCGATAGAAGAGATAATGTGCGGAAATGTCGAACCGGTAAAAATCCAAGAAAGATAAGACGGAAAAGATTTTGAAATGTCTATAGTGGTTAAGTTATTCGCAAGCATATATTGGTAATTCTTGGCAGAACAATCTTTACCGTTAAATTTGCTTGGAGTATATCAAATCCTATAACAAAATACACTTTATTGTTAAACTGCATATAAATGAATACCTTATTATTTGCTAAAATATGTCTATGTTTAGATTTACTTTGGACAATTCCAGAAAAATAGCACTAATAACATTTTTCGCGAATCTTTATTTCTATAATCACATAGGAACTCTGTACCAGTTGGCTAGAGGCTTATCATTAACTGAAATTGGTTCAATTACCTCCGTAATATTAGCCACTATTTTTATTGCAGAAATTCCAACTGGAGTTATCGCTGATAAAATCGGTTATAAATGGTCTGTGGTTGTTGCCTTTATGCTACAAGCCTTGGGGGAATTCATGTATTTGTTCGCCAGAAGCTATCCAGTATTTATTTTGATAGCTGTGGTCGCCGGTTTAGGCTATGCTTTCCTTTCTGGCGCACAAGAATCTTTGGTTTACGAGACATTGCCTAATGAAAATAAGGATGAAGGGATGAAAAAAGCAATGGGGCGAATTGGAAGCTACTATCAGCTGGCTTTTTTTATTGCTCCGATAATGGGAGGTTTTATTGTTTCACAACTTACCTTAAGTAAATACATGCTAGCTATTTTATTAACCGCTTGTTCTGTTTTTATAGCATTTTTAATTAGTCTTACACTTAAGGGAGCCAAGAAAGAAAAAACGCATAATGATCAAAATCCAATCATTATTTTCAAAGAAGGTTTTAAAGAGATCCAAAAATCAAGAAATTTATTATGGATTTTATTGTTAGCTGTCTTTACCTCTTCTTTTTCAAATTCTCTGTTTAGCCTTTACCAGCCATATTTTTCCCAAAATAATGTTCCGGCGATGTGGCTTGGGTGGGCTCTTTCTCTTGGTGCATTACTTGCCTTTTTCATTCAAAAATATATTCACCACATAGATTTGTTTTTAGGTAAGTATGCAGTATTTTATTTAACAATTTGGCCAGGGTTCATGTATATTCTCTTGTTTTTCACTCATTCGCCTTTGCTATTAATCCCCATGTTTATAGTTACATATGCATCTACTGAAGCAAAATCCCCTCTATTTTCTTCTGTTCAGAACAATTTAATATCAGATAAACACAGAGCAACAGTTTTGTCGTTTATTAGTATGTTCACCCGATGTTATACAGCCATAATGGCTTTAGTTCTTGGAAGAATTGCTGACTCGTCAATTTCAATGGCGTTTTTAGTAATGGGTATTCTAATTATTTTTTTCACAGTAATCTTCAAGACTTATAGGTTATCAATCGTTACTCATGCAAAAGAGGAAGTACTAATAGCCTAAGGTAATAAAAACTATATAGGAGTAATAAAAAGTAAACTTTATAATTTAACTAAACTATGGACAACCAAATTACAGAAGAGACAAAACTAGTTAAAAAATTGCTCCATCTTGATGATGCCTCAAGTATTGTCTATATCGATGAAGGCTGGACAAGCCGTGTTTACATTGTTAATGACGGTCAATTTGTTGCCAAGTTCCCCCGTAGAGAGGAAGTAAAAAAAGAATATGTTCAGGAAATTGCTATTTTGAAATTACTTGATGATATAAAATCAGGAGTCTTAGTACCAAAATTATTTCTTACTGATGCTAATAATGATTATCTTATCTATAAAGGAATAATTGGTGAATCACTAGGTACTTTGCCTGTGTTATCTGATCAGACAATAGAACAAACAATAGGAGCTAATCTGGGAAGGTTTTTGAAACAACTTCATGGTCTTAAACTTATTGGGGCAGTCTCAAGGACTGTTGAAGACCAAATAGCGCAATTTCAGAATAAATACGAAACCGCAAAAAATTATTTATCTCGTGAATTAACAACCGATGAAAATAGTTTACTAAATAAATGGGTTTATTCTATTTTACCTGAAAGATTGAAAGCGGTAGGATATGATAAAGCCTTATGTCATGGCGATCTTGGCTATTGGAATATGATTCTTAGTTCAAATAACCAGATTGGAGTAATCGATTTTGGCGATATCGGTTATTGGGATCGGTCTATGGATTTTGTCGGAATGGAAAGCACAGTAATGCTTGATTCAGCCTTAAAAGTGTACGGTGATAATGCTGTTCTACGAGATAAAATTGCCCTACGAAAGAAAATACCACCATTACTTGATTTACCATATTATTTGGATAAAAACGACAAAGAAGGGATTGTAAAGACTTTAGTCAAGATAAAATTACACTTCTTAAGTGATAATGCTTAATAAACAACTTCTTGTCGACATAACAGATTATTTTTAGTAAATTTCCACTTGACAACTATCCCGATCAAGATATATACTATCTCTAACGAGATAGATATATGGAAACACTAAAACTACCACTTTATACTTCAGTAGAGACTTCAACAAAATCAACTGCATCATTTAACCCCTTATCTTCTTTAGAAACTTCGCTTAACTCAATTTTTCCTACAAGCAACGAAGAATCCAAAATTTCAGTCACTAAAAGAAAGCTGGGAGAGACGGCAAAACAACTTTCGGATGAGCAAGTAGAATGCATGGTCACTGATTTCCAGTATCTTATTGATTCGTGGCTTGATGAATTTGAGACAGATGTTTTTGAAGGTAAAACGTTAAAAGAGTTATTAGGAGAACAAGCATATGCAAATACAAGGCAAAAATGAGATTACCAAAGGTGTAGTCTATCTTCGAGTATCAACCGAAGAACAGGTTGATAATTTCTCTTTGGATACACAGCAGGATATTTGTTTAAAAGAAGCTCAGCGCCGGGGAATTGAAATAGTAAAAATATTCCGTGAAGAAGGCAGATCTGCAAAAACAATTATTGGCAGACCTGTATTAATTGAGTTACTTGAGTATTGCCGGAAAAATAAAAAGACTATTGATGCTGTGATTGTTTACCGTTTAGACAGAATGTCTCGCCAAACAGCCGACTATCTAGCTATCAGAAAAAAACTGGCAGAATGCAATATCGCTTTATTATCAGCAACCGAACCGACAGGTAATAGTCCAACGGAAAAATTAGTTGAAACAATGCTTGCCGGTTTTGCCCAACTTGATAATGATGTTAGAAGTGAGCGGACCAAAAACGGCTTAAGAGCCAGATTTTTGGCTGGATTAACCAATGGTACTTGTCCGCTTGGCTATATCAGCCAAAACGGTTACGTTATTAAAGATCCAAAATCCTGGGATAAAATGAAAGAAGCTTGGGATTTAATGGCAACAGAAAAGAAAACACTTTCTGAGATTGCCAAAATAATGAATGCTTGGGGCTTGCGACAAACTATAAGAAGGAAAGAATATTTATTGCGAGCGCAAACTGTTAGTCGATTATTCAGGAATAAGTTTTATATGGGAATACTAACATCAGCTTGTTATCCCGAGGAGGTTAAAGGCCAGCATGTCCCCATGATTACAGAGGCACAGTTTTATAAAGTTCAAGCAATCATTGATGGCAGAAATACCAATATAAATATCCCATTAGTTAAAAGAAATAGGGATAATTCAGATTTTCCATTACGAAGAATTGTCAAATGCGGTAAGTGTGGTACTCCTTTTACCGGAGCTTGGAGTAAAGGAGAACATTCAAAACATGCTTATTATTTCTGTCGTAAGCGCTGTGGTACGCCATCAGTCAAAGCCTATGAAGTTGATATCGTGACAGTGAAATTATTAGAGTCGATAACTCCGACTAAAGAATGTTTGGAGGCTTTTATAGCGCTATTGCGAAAGACCTATTATAAAAGAGTGGCAAATCTGCAAAAACGTAAAACTGAGGCCGATGGGGAACTAAAGCGTTTGCAGACGCTAAGACAGTCATTAATTGAAAAAAACCTAAATGGAATTTACAGTGATGAAATCTTCAGAGAACAAAATAAACTTATCGAAGAACAAATCACTAAGGTACAGATGTCTAAAGATGATGCGGTACTCTCCAAATACAACCTTGAGTCAATCGTAACTTTTATGAGAGAGAAATTTGATAATCTGGGAAAAACGTACCAGGAATCAGATCTTAGCCAGGTTAGGGTACTTTTAAGTTCGATATTTCCCTCTGGACTGGCTTGGAGCTATCCGGGCTATTCGAACTCCCAAATTAGCCCATTGTTTCAATCTATTCACCAACTTGATACCTCAAGTATCCCGTTTGGTGATCCCATGGGGATTCGAACCCCAGATTCTCTGGCTGAAAACCAGATGTCCTAGGCCGCTAGACGATGGGACCAGTATGTCATATTATACAAGATGATTATAATAATTCTAAATGAATTATTTAAAAAAATAAATTTATTAGGGAGAATTTTTTATATTTACTTGTTAATAATAAAATAATCCTCATACTTGAGTCGTTTACGTTTTGAATACACAACGTGTTCTGCTTTTCCTTCCTTGACCATTGCTTCATTTGCCAGGATTTCATTGTTATGTTCCATTCTGCAATAACGCGAAAGCTCTTTAATACATGGAATCCAGATATAGGCAAGAATACGACCATATTTATCATCTTGGTATGCGTCATACTCAAGAACAACTTGTTTATTTGTACTGAGAAATGAGAGAAAATCAATAGCCTTCTGATATCCGAACTTACCTCTATTTGGAGCATCAATGCCAACCATACGAACCAAGAGACCGTTTTTTATTGTGACCGTATCGCCATCAATTATTGATATGACCTTTGTTTTTTCAGGGAATAGTGACCTTATCTTGTAATAGGACTGAGACTTATAAAATGAATTCCATCCGTTCCATCCCAGAACCGAGGCTGTAATAAGTCCGGCTATAAGAACAGCAGGTACGCCTTTTGATTTAAGAAATGATGCCGTAAGAGTCTTTTTGCTCTTTTTCATTTTTAAACAAATTTACCCCTGATACCGTAGTAGATAAGAACACCTGATAAAGTTATGATGAGAAGTGCGGGAATCAGGTTACCGGTTTTGGGTAACTCAGTTAAACTCTCTTTAGCATTTGCGTCAGCAGGCATTTCAGACCCGATAGTAAGAATAAATGAAATCTTGTCAGTTCCTGAGGCAACAGTGACAGTATGATCTTTTTTTTCAAGATTATTTTCAGGAGTAAACTTCCAGGATCCGTCTGTTGTGCTAGCTTTAACGGTTTTAAAATCAGAATCAATAGTGACATCTATATTTGCTCCGCGGCTACCAGTGCCTTCAAAAACCGGTTTTGTGCCGGAAAACCACCAATGATTGTAATATTTGCCGTTTACGTTTAAAGTGCCGATTTTATTAAGTGAAAAATCTTCAGCGTGAGTAGGAGAGACTATAAAAAATAGTAAAGAAAAAAGTATTAATAAGAAAGCATTTACTTTATTCATAATATTACTATTTATAGTAAATTAAATTTAAATAAATGTCAAACGATTTATTTTATATCTAAAATAGTGCATATTGAGGTTCCGTTTGGTGTTGATATTGTAATGATATCTCCCTTTTTCTTTCCTAAAACATTTTTTCCGATAGGGGAATAAGCAGAAAGTAAACTTTTTTCAATATTTGATTCAAATGTATTTACAAGAGTATAGGTATAGTTGTGATCGTTTAATTTAATTGAAAAGCACGAGCCGACTTCAATCGTATGATTGTTTTTAGGGGACACAATCACAGAATATTTTATAAGATTTTTAATGTGCCTAATCCTTTTATCAATTCGGGAAGTTTTTTGTCGCGCGACCCGATAGGCGCTGTTTTCAGATAAATCACCCAATTCCCTGCTTCTTTGTAGTTCGGCAATAGCAGGATTTCGCTCTGAGTTTAATGCTGATAGTTCTTCTAAAAGCAAGTTGTATCCTGTTTGAGTAAAAGGAATTTTTTTTATCATGATAATAAAATAACAAGTTCACCTTTATATATGTGATTTATCAAATCCCGGGCCTTACCCCTTAAAGTTTCTTCAAATTTTTTAGTGAGCTCACGACAAATAACAAGGTTGATATCGGGAAGATTCGTATTTATTGTTTCCAACGTTTTTTGAATTCTGTTCGGGGACTCATATGCGATGAAAACACTTCCAGGCAAAACAAGCTTAACAGATGAAATTTGAGACAATATTTTTTTAATTTCCGAACTTTTTTTAGGAAGAAATCCGATAAACATATGGGGGGAAGTATCAAAGCCTGAATGAATGAGGGCCGTAGTATAAGCAGTTGGTCCGGGAATTACAGTAAAAGGAATTGATTTCTTTACAACATGCTTGAGCAGTAAACTTCCGGGATCCGAGATTATGGGCATTCCTGCGCTTGAAATAAGTACAATTTGTTTGTCGTTTTCCAGTTCTTCAAGAATTGACGGTAACTTTTGAAATTCAGTCTCTTTATAATAGGAAACATGGCGCAGATTGGGATTTTTTTTAAAACTAAAAAGTTTCTCTATTTGCATGAGTAATAAACCACTTGACCGGGTATCTTCAGACAGAAGTATATCGGCAGATGCAATAATTTTAGCTTGACGAATACTTAAGTCTTCAAGATTTCCAATAGGGGTACCGACAACATATAGCATTTATTTTCGTTTTTTGAATTTATGTTGAATTAATGGAATCAACATAGGAATTATTGAAATAAGGACAATAACAATGATTACGAGGGAGAAGTTTTTTTTGACAAATTGGATATTTCCAAAAAAATATCCCGCAAAAGTTGCAAAACCTCCCCATAAAATAGCACCGATAACATTATATGAGATAAAGGTTGAATAGTGCATTTTTCCAATCCCTGCCACAAATGGAGCAAATGTGCGTACAAAAGGAACAAATCTGGCTAAAATAATTGTTTTACCTCCGTATTTATTGAAGAATCGATGAGTTTCGTCAATGTGTTTCTTGTTTAAAGGGATTTTGGGATGCGCAATAATTTTTTCACCGAAAAAATGACCTATCCAATAATTTGCAGTATCTCCTAAAATTGCTGCGAGAATAAGGAGAAAACAAAGATAGAAAATATTTAATGAACCGAGAGCGGCAAATGCTCCTGCAGCAAAAAGAAGAGAATCTCCGGGTAAGAAAGGAGTAAAAACCAATCCGGTTTCAAAAAAAATAATCAGAAAAAGAATAGCATAAGTAAAAACTCCGTATGAAGAAATAATTTGACCTAAATGTACGTCAATGTGAAGGATAAAATTTATTAAACCCATTATTAAATTCATTTTGTTATTTTACCAGTAAAGCAAATATGAATCAACCTGTCATTCTGGCACCATAAGTGATTGTCCAGAATCCATATAGATTCTGGAGTCGTCGTTAAACTCCTCCCCAGAATGACGTTTACTCAAAAACCTTTTGTTTCTAATGTGTTATTTGTTGTACAAATTTGATATAATGATTGGTTACGATCAGTCTGGATTACCGCCTTCGCGGGAATGACTTAACGATATTATGTTTGTATTACAATCAACTTTTAAACCAACAGGAGACCAACCACAAGCCATAAACAAATTGTGTGAAGGTATTCAAAATGGAGTAAAAAATCAGGTGCTTTTGGGAGTAACCGGTTCAGGTAAAACATTTACTATCGCCAATGTTATAAAGCGATTGCAAATGCCTACTTTAGTTATCTCGCACAACAAAACATTAGCAGGACAAATATATCAGGAAATGCGTGATTTTTTCCCGACAAACGCAGTCTCTTACTTTGTTTCGTATTATGATTATTATCAGCCTGAGGCATATATTCCGCAAACCGATACCTATATTGAAAAAGAGGCACAAATAAATGAGCTCATAGACAAACTTCGATTAAAATCCACTGCAAACATATTAACAAGAAAAGATGTGATTGTCGTTGCATCAGTATCCTGTATATACAATATCGGATCTCCTCGGGAATACGGAAAGTCGGTTCTTTTGTTAAAACGTGACCAAAATACGACTATAAAGGACATTGTCGGTCGCTTAGTCCAATTGCAATATGAACGCTCAGAATTTGATTTTAAACGCGGAACTTTCCGGGTACGCGGTTCTTACATTGATGTTTACCCGGCATATGAGGATTTTGGTTACCGAATTATGTTGGAAAATGACAAGGTTACTTTTATTTATCAGTTTGAGCCTTTGAGCGGAAAATTTTTAGATTCAAATTCGTTATCAGGATTGATGCTTTATCCGGCAAAACATTTTGTACCTGAAACTGAAATTATGCAAAAAGCAAAAAAAGAAATTAAAGAAGATTTAAAAAAAGAGTTTGCTGCGTTGAAAAAGAACGGTCATATTCCGGAAGCTGAGCGCCTTCTTCGCAGAGTTAATTACGATTTGGAAATGATAGATGAAATAGGATATGTAAACGGAATAGAAAATTATTCCCGTTATTTTGACGGGCGGAAAAAAGGCGATCCCCCGTTTTCATTATTAGACTATTTTAGAGAAACATATGGAAATAATTTTTTAGTTTGTATTGATGAGTCTCATATGAGCGTTCCCCAAATACGAGGAATGTTTAATGGAGATTTTGCCCGTAAAAAAATGCTCGTTGATTTCGGTTTCAGGTTAAAAGCTGCTTTTGATAATCGTCCGCTTCGTTTTGAAGAGTTTTATAAAATTCCCCCTCATATTATTTATACATCAGCAACACCGGATGAATGGGAACTCAATGAAGCAAACAATGAAAAAAAAGATCGGATTACCACTGAAGCGGGAATGATAAATAGATCAACGAATATTGTAGAACAGCTGATACGTCCTACAGGAATTATTGATCCGAAGATTACTGTCCGTCCGGCAGTAAATGAAGTTATTGATCTTGTACAAGAAATTGAAAAAAGAGTAGTTAAAAAACAAAAAATATTGGTAACTACTTTGACAAAAAAAGTTGCTGAAGATTTGTCTGTATATTTAAAAGAAAAAAATATTAAAGCCGAATATCTTCATTCTGATATCAAGACATTGGAACGTTCAAATATTCTGGATAATCTCAGAAAGGGAAATTTTGATGTTCTTATCGGGGTAAATTTGTTGAGGGAAGGATTGGATTTGCCTGAAGTATATCTTGTGGCAATACTTGACGCGGACAAAGAAGGATTTTTACGTTCAAAAACTGCCCTTATTCAAACAATGGGTCGTGCAGCCCGAAATATATATGGTGAAGTCATTATGTATGCCGATACAGTAACAAAATCAATGAAGAACGCAATTGATGAGATTGATAGACGAAGAGAATATCAAAAAAAATATAACGAAAAAAATAATATCAATCCCATTACAATTTTTAAACCGATTCGGGAAAAAATTATTAATCAAGATATTGAAATCGACATTGTTAAAGATGTAAGTGAAGCATACTTTGAGAGTGATGTTGACAAACTTAATTTAGATTCTTTAACTCCCTATGATACAAAAAAGGTAATAAAAAAGCTTGAACGTGATATGAAACGGTTTGCTGAGGAAATGAATTTTGAACTGGCAATTAAAATCAGGGATAAAATTAAGGAAATTAAAAAGTTGTAATGTCAACTATGGAATATTTAAAAATAAAAGGAGCAAGACAACATAACTTAAAAAATTTAAATCTTGAAATACCAAAAAATAAATTAGTTGTAATTACCGGAGTTTCAGGTTCCGGAAAATCTTCTCTGGCATTTGATACTATTTATGCGGAAGGACAACGAAGATATGTTGAATCTTTATCTGCATACGCTCGTCAATTTTTGGGAATTATGGATAAACCTGATGTTGATCTTATTGAAGGTTTATCGCCTTCTATTTCAATAGATCAAAAAAGCTCTTCTCATAATCCCAGATCAACAGTCGGCACCATTACTGAAATTTATGACTTTCTCCGTTTACTGTTTGCCCGGATCGGACATCCTCATTGTCCTCACTGTAAAGTTGAAATATCACGAATGTCTCTTGACGAAATTTCTAAAAAAATGAGTGAGAAAATAATAGCAATTTTAAACTTAAACAAAGTAAAACCGATAGAATTCTTCGTATATTCACCGATAGTGAACAATAAAAAAGGAGAATTTAAAGAGTTATTGGACAATATCGCCAGCAAAGGATTCAGCAATATCCGACTAGATAAAAAAATATATAGTTTACAAAAAGACGAAATCAATATTCTTAAGACAAATAAACACTCAATTGATGTCGAGATAGATCATCTTTCAGTACTTTTTTCCCAATTGAAAGATCAAATTTTTCTTGCGAATTTTAAATCACGTTTGACGCATAGCATTGAACAAGCTCTTCAACTTTCCGAAGGACTTGTTGTTTTGTCGTATGAAAAAGATGAGAATCTTCTTTTTTCAGAAAAACTTTCCTGTCCAATTTGTAATTATTCCTTACTTGAACTTGAACCTCGGATGTTTTCTTTTAATTCACCACTGGGAGCCTGTGAAAAATGTAAAGGATTGGGAACAATTTATAAAGTAGATCCTTCTCTTGTTTTGAATGAAAAACTGACAATAAATGAAGGGGGAATATTACCATACAGCAAGCTGTATTTTCAAGATTCATGGCATGTGAGAATTTTTAAACAAATGTGTCTTGAAGAGAAAATCAATCTTGATATTCCCATATCTCAGTTGTCAAAACAACAAAAAGAGAATTTATTGTACGGATCCCTTAAGGAGTATAAAGTGACCGGAAATAACAGATTTGGAAAAATAACAGGAATTGTTGATATGTATAAAGGTGTTATTAATGAAATTGAGGGCCGTTTTTATGATTCACAGGCACAGTTGGAAGATATAGAGGTTAACAGATATGTCAGGGAGGAAACGTGTACGTCTTGTTTGGGAAAACGTTTAAAACCTGAGATATTATCAGTAACTATAAAAGATCAAAATATTATTCATTTATCAGACATGAGTATAGATAATCTTTCTCATTATTTTGCCGAATTTGAAGGCAAGGTAAATCAGTATGAAAACGAAGTCGCAAAACTTATTATAAAAGAAATTAAAGTCAGATTATCATTTCTCAATAATGTCGGATTGTCTTATTTAACCGTAAGCAGAACTGCTAGAACACTATCCGGTGGAGAATTACAAAGAATCCGGTTAGCTTCACAACTGGGCACCGGTCTTACCGGAGTTCTTTATGTTCTTGACGAACCGTCAATCGGTCTTCATCCAAAAGATGTTGACGCTCTGATTCATACTCTGAAAAACTTAAGAGATATGGGAAACAGTGTAATGATTGTTGAACACGACCGCGAAACAATTGAAAATGCCGACTATACGGTTGAATTGGGTCCAAAAGCAGGTAAAAACGGTGGACATCTAATATTTTCAGGAACCTTGGCAAAAATGAAGATAGATAAAAAATCTCTCACAGGGGCTTATCTTACCGGCCGGAAAAAAATTGAGGTCCAGAAGAGAGAATTGCAAGTTAACAAAGGTTGGATTGATCTCCAGGGAGCATCACAATTTAATTTGAAACACATTGATGTTAAGCTTCCAATCGGAAATCTTATTGCCATAACCGGTGTATCCGGTTCAGGAAAGTCAACCCTTATAACCGAAACACTTTTTCCTGCTTTAAAATATTATCTTGACGGATACTACAACAACTCAATCGGTGATTTTAAAAGACTGCTTGGTTATCAATATATTGATCGGGCATACCTTGTTGATCAGGGCCCTATAGGAAGAACTCCCCGTTCAAACCCTGCTACTTATATTGGAATTTTTGACAGTATCCGGGAGTTGTATGCTCAAACAACAGAAGCAAAATCACAAGGATATAAAAAAGGCCGTTTTTCTTTTAATATCAAAGGGGGGAGATGTGAAAAATGCCAGGGTGCAGGAGTAAATCGTATTCAAATGCAGTTTTTGCCGGATGTGTATATTACTTGTGATGTTTGCGAAGGTCATCGTTATAATAAAGAAACTCTTGAAATAAAATTTAAGGATAAGAATATTTATGATGTTCTCAGTATGACTGTCGATGAAGCATATGATTTTTTTCAAAACCACTTTGTTATTGCAAATAAATTAGCTTTTTTAAAAAGTGTTGGTTTAGGATATGTGCAAGTAGGTCAACCTGCTCCGACATTTTCAGGAGGAGAAGCGCAACGAATAAAACTTGCGAATGAGTTGTCAAGAAGGGATAATGGTAAGACGATATATATTCTTGACGAGCCAACAACAGGCCTGCATATGTATGATACTGACAAACTTCTCCATACGCTTTACGACTTGGTCGATAGGGGAAGTACTGTTGTTATTATCGAACACAACATCGATGTTATAAAGAACTGTCAATATATTATTGATTTAGGTCCTGAAGGGGGAGAGAAAGGCGGTAATGTTCTCTATCAAGGTCCGCTTAGTGGTATTATGAAAGTAAAGACATCATTTACGGCCCAGTATGTTTCATAAACTAAAAATATTTAAATCAAGCCTATTTTTTATTATTCTGTCGTTTGTATCTTGTTTTGTTTTTTCCTCTTTTTCTTATGCTTCGGATTTTATAACCGACTATGATGTTCATTATTATCCTACTCTTGAAAAGCAGAATCTGACGACTCATGTTTCGTTTAAAATTAAAATTACTAATCTTAAACCGGACATTTACATAAAAACATTTTCCCTCTTATTTCCCAAAACATTTCAAATCGGAAATATTAAAGTGTCGGATGATAACGGAGTTGTTAACACTATTGTTACTCAATCAGACTCGAATCAAATAATTAAAATGGAATTTTCGGATCCGGCAATGGGTTTAAATATCACCAACAGCCTTTATCTTGAATTTCTTCAAACCGACCTATTTAAAGTTAATGGAAATACGTGGGAAGTAATTATTCCGACCATTGAAAATAGAGATAAGGGTGATTATATAGTCACTGTTCATATGCCTATGACTCAAAGCAAAAAAATATCTATTTCAAAACCAAAACCCGATTTGATTTCAGGAGATAGGATCATCTGGAATAATCCGAAAAATAAAACAATTTATGCGGTTTTTGGAGCTTATCAGATATATAGCACAAAACTCCGTTATCATTTGAATAATCCTCATTTTACGCGGGTTTATACTGATATTGCTTTCCCCCCGGAAACTCTGTACCAAAAACTTTATATTAATTCTATTTTTCCGAAACCGGACAAAGTCTTTCGTGATGATGATGGAAACTATATGGGGAGGTATTTTTTGAATGCAAAAGAATCGAAAGATATTATTTTTGATTCCAATATTCAAATACATGTCCAACCAAGAGCTGATGTCATGAAGGAAATTTCAAAATCTTTTATCAGTCAAAAAAAATATCTTTTGACTCCTGATAAAAACTGGACAATTTCAGACTTTTCTCCTTATAAAAAATATAACTCAATTGAATCTATTTATTCGTTTATTACTTCTAAATTACGCTACAACTACGGACGCCTTTCATCAAAAATAAGCCGGTTAGGAGCAAATGAAGCTTTGAGATATCCAGATCAGGCAGTTTGTACAGAATTTTCAGATGTATTTATTTCTTTGGCAAAAGAAAATGGTCTTTATGCAAGAGAGCTTCAAGGATTTGGATTTTCAAATAACGCAGAACTTCGTCCTTTATCTACAAAATCTGATGTTTTACATTCATGGCCTGAATATTTTGATGAAAAACAACAAATATGGATTCCTCTTGATCCGACATGGGAAAGTACGTCAGGTATTGATTATTTTTCATCGCTTGATCTTAATCATATTGTGTTTGCCATACACGGCAAAAAATCCGATTATCCTTATCCTGCGGGAAGTTATAAGTTAGATGATTCTACAATTGATATTCAAATAAATCCTACAGATATAACTTTGAAAGAAAGTAATTCTTTATCGATAACTCAATTGCAACAATCAATTCCTCTTAATTCGCAGAATTCTTTTCAAATAAAAATCGAGATTGAAAATACAGGTAACTCATATGTATGGAATTATCCGCTGACCTTATCTTCAAACGGACTTCTTTTAAAATCGGAAACTATTTTGATAAATACACTTGCTCCATATGAAAAAAAAGAAATTCTTATTGAATACTCATTAATAAATAAGTGGAAACAAATCAATACTTCCATACTCTTTTTTGCCGCCTCAAATAAGATTGCAACTATTCCGGTACAAGTTGTCCCAATACAGTTTCTTCTTTTAAGAAATGTATCGATAATTGTCGGAATTATTGTTCTTATATTTATAATTATCAGACTTTTATTCCATAAACAAAGTATTTAAATAATATGTTTCAGTTTATTATCAGTAAAATCCATCGTTTTAAAGATGTTGTCAGCAAGAGTCTTTTTGATCTGTCTTTCTATCAAAGTCTTCAAAACAAACCGCTTCGTTTTTCTTTCCGATATCTATTCTTTTTACTTTTATTCATCATCTTTATTCTAATTTTTTCGGTAATTTTACCGTTCTTTATTTTCGGAAAAATAATTCCTCAATATTCCAATCGTGGTTTTCAGTATATGAAAGAAATTTTTCCTGAGGGACTTACTTTAACACTGAAAGACGGTTCTTTACGGACCAATGTAGATGAACCGTTTTATATAGAAATGCCGAAACAATTTAGCAATTTAAGCAATAAAACACATCTCGTTGTTATTGACACAAAAAACAAGTATTCAAATATATCGGATTACAATTCTTGGATTGTTGTCGGCAAAAATAATATTTATATAATGGAAGGAAGTAATAACAGTGACGAAAGATACGAAACATTTTCTTTAAAAGAGACTCGGGGTTATTTTGTCATAAATAAAGAAGTGTATTTGAGAATTCTTGATTCACTTAAACCATATTTATCATATGCGGGATTTTTTTACTATTCAGGATTATGTATTGTTCTATTTGTTTTTCCTTTTATTGGAGCAGCAGTCTATTTTGTGTGCTTAATTATGTATATATCGCTTTATTCTTACTTTCTCTATCTTCTTTTTAATTTGTTACACATTTCAAATGTTACTTTCAAATCAATTTTTCATATTTCTTTACACGTAATCACGGTTCCCCTTACTTTTCAATTTGTTCAATATTTGTATAAAATCTCAGTTCCATTTACTTTTACATTTCCTTTTTTGATTTGGATGATATATATTCTGATTTATTTATCTAAAGATGTTCACGCAAACCATAAAATTAAACCATCCGATTAACAGACTCTCTTTTAAATCTCTTCCTTCATCAACCGGAGTGTATATATTTAAAAAAAATTCTGAATATATTTATATTGGAAAATCGAATAATATAAAGGCCCGGATACTTTCTCACTTGGAAAATGCAAAAGAAATTCCAAAAGAAAAATATATTTTTAAAAACTCAAATTCTTTAAAATATTTTTCGGTTGATTCTGAATTTAATGCACTGATACTCGAAGCATCTCTGATTCAAAAATATCATCCGAAATATAATGTTATTTGGAAAGACGGAAAATCCTATCTCTATATTAAAGTTGCCGTGCAAGATAAATATCCCAAGCTTTTTCCCGTCAGAAAAGAGGTTGATACGAACTCTTTATACTTCGGTCCTTTCAGCAGTGCAAAAGATGTTGATTTGCTTCTGAGATTGCTTCGGAAAATATATCCGTTTTGTACCCAAAAAAAAATTTCCCCAAAAGCCTGTTTTTACAGTAAAATCGGATTATGTAATCCATGTCCCAATTTGATTGATAAACTGAAGGATCCGATCGCTAAAAAAGTTCAAATAAAACAATATAAAAAAAATATAAACTCAATCATAAAGATTCTGCGAGGAAATATTTTTCCCATATCCAAAAATATGTATACCCAGTTAAAAAAACTTACTGAAAATCAAGAATACGAATCAGCAATTAAGGTAAGAAGTTCTATCAAAAATCTCGAGTTTCTCATACATTACCGAAGATTTACACAAGAACCATATCAAGAAGGCAAATACAGTAATATAACTCAACTGTATAATATCATTAATCCATATCTTTCGGGTTTAAAACGTCTTAATCGGATAGAATGTTTTGATGTAAGCAACTTATCTCAACAATTCGCAACCGCATCTATGGTTGTTGCAATTAACGGAATGCCGGATAAATCACAATACCGTAAATTTAAAATTAAAAAACCTGAGTTGACCTCTGATTTTGAAATGTTAAAAGAAGCGGTTGACAGACGGTTAAAACAAAAATGGCCATTTCCGGATTTAATTATTCTTGATGGCGGACGACCGCAAGTCAAAATAATAAAAGAAGCTTTAGAATTAATTCAAAACAATATACCCGTCATCGGAATTGCAAAAAATCCCGACAGATTGATAATGGGTAATTCTTCTTTAACTGCATTTAAACCGGCATTGTATCATGATGGATTTAATCTTGTCAGATTACTTAGAGATGAATCTCATCGTTTTGCCAGAAAATATCATTTATATTTAAGAGAAAGAAAAATTATATAATATAAATGTATGAAAAAATTATTCAGAATGTTTATATTTTCTGCTTTTGCGCTATTCCTTACCTCGCTATGGAATAGGGGATTTGTTTTGAGTGATAATGTGTCCTCCTTTATTATATCGGTTATAGCAATAACAGTTATTTATTATTTAATTGCGCCATTATTAAAAATAATTTTACTGCCATTAAACCTTGTTTCTTTCGGAATCGCATCTTTTTGCTGTATCTTGTTTCTGCTTCATTTATTGAGTTCAGGATTTCATTTATTTATTGTTTTTCCATGGACTTTTAAAGAACTCAACCTTTTTCTTTTTGTAATGCCCACTTTTAAAATTTCATATATTTTAAATTTGATTTTGTCTTCTGTGTCCATATCAGGTATAATAAACACATTAGAACGTTTTCTTTAACATATGAAGAATTTTTTACTTATCATTAATATTGTTGTTGCAATAATTATTACCATACTTATTCTTATGCAGGGAAAGGGTGGGGGGTTGGGAAGCGCTTGGGGAGGAGGCGGAGAAACCTTTCAAACCCGAAGAGGAATTGAAAAAGTTACGCTCAGATTTACCGTCATTGCAATACTCGTTTTTTTTATTATTTCTCTCATTAGTTTTTTAAATCGTTAATGACTTTTTTTAAAAAAAAGACATTTAGATACTACCGATGGTTTTTAACTGATTTTATTGGTAAATACCGTAAAACAATTTTTTTAAGTGCTTTCATATCGACTATCATAATTGTGAGTGCTATTACTATTTCTCCTCAAGTAATACAGCTTCTTTCATCAAAGACATTGACTGTCGGGTATGATAATCCGGTCACCATTGATAATTTGCCAGAAGAAATAAATAATAAAATTTCAAATGGTTTGCTGTTTGTAAATAATCAAGGAGAAATTTTTCCTGTTCTTGCTTCTTCGTGGGAAAAACTAAATAACGGTTTAACCTATCGTTTTCAAATAAAAAAAGACGTTTTATGGAATGATGGAACGTTGTTTACCGTAAAAGACATTACATATAAATTTAAAGATGTGACAATAAATCGCATTGGTGATTATGTAATTGAATATACTTTATTGAAACCATTTTCAAACTTTCCTTTATATCTGACAAGTCCGATAATCAAGTATCCCTATATTGGAGTAGGCGGATTATTTTCTGTTGATCGGATTAAACAAAAACAGGGAAAAATAAATGAAATAAGATTAGTTCCAAATAAAAAAGATTTATCCCCTATTGTATATCGTTTTTTTGATAATGAATCTCAGATGGTCAGCGCTTTTAAATCAGGGAACATTCAAGAAATGACCATAAATAAAAAAAATATTGCTGACGTTTTTTTATCTTGGAATAATACAGAAGTTATTAAAAAAACTGATTATTCACGCCTATTCACCCTTTTTTTTAATTATAACAATCCGTTATTTAAAGAAAGAGAATTGCGTTCAAGTATTTCAACAGCAATTAACCGATCGAAACTTGAACAACTTGGTATGTCCGCAGATACGTCAATTCCCCCTCTCTCGTGGGCATATAATAACACAATAAAACAGAACTCGTTTAACTTCGACCTTGCTCAAAAAATAATTCATAAATATAAAACGTCAACAGAATCCGCAAAACTGAATATCAGTACTTATTATGAATATCTGGACATTGCCGATCAAATTAACTTTAATTTAAAAGAGGCAGGTTTAGAAACAAATTTGAATGTGATCTCATATTCTGACTCATCAAGTTTTGATATTCTTCTCACCTATATGAAAATTCCAATCGATCCTGACCAATACTACTACTGGCATTCTTCCCAAAATCTTGCAAATACCCTTCACTATAAAAATTTGAAAATCGATAAACTACTTGAGGATGGAAGAGCAATTGAATCGATTCCGGAGAGAAAGAAAATATATTTTGATCTGCAAAAAGCAATGAATGAGGATACAACAGCAGTTTTTTTATTTTATCCTTACGTTTATACGGTTAAAAGGAAGTAGAAGTGAAGCCATTACTCTGATATAATTCATTATTGAAAAGTCCTCCTTCGCGAGAAATTTTATATATAAATACAAAATTTCTTGCTACGGAAGGACATAAAAATCAGTAAACTCGTTAACTTTTAAGACTTTAACTCGTTAACTGATTCTAATGCCCGGGTGGTGAAATGGCATACACGCAGGACTTAAAATCCTGTGACGCAAGTCGTGAGGGTCCGACTCCCTCCCTGGGCACAGAACAAAACGAGCGCGATCAAACTCATAAACGATAATTTTTTAAACACCTCCTTTTTTAAAAATAAGGTCTAAGATGACAGTAATTGTTACATGCTTATTTCCATTATTTTGTAGTAAATAAATCTTGAGCTGTTATAGTTGCTTTTCCCTGTTCGTTGGTTTTATCTGCTAATCGATGTTGAAGTAATTTTGGATCTTCTTGATCATAAATCATTTTTAACATACCATACCAACCAAAAATTGCTTCTGATAATTTACCAAAACTTCTTTGAGCCGTTTGTTGTAAACGATTTGAAAAAGCCTCAACTGCTATTTCATCTTTGGGTTTTTCGAAATAAAGAATTTTAACTTGACATCCTTCATTATTATCTACCTCCTTAAACACACCGGAACTTATAGCTACTTCAACTTCTTTCGGCTCAAGACCTGACTGTTTCATTGTTTCTGCTAAAGCCTTAGCATTGCCAGATTTCCAATACTCTATTTTGTAAAAAAAGGGGATTCCGTGTTTCATTGCTTCAACCACAGTCATACTTCCTGCAACCAAACTTGGTATTTCCTTTGATATTTCTTCTTTCATTAAATATTGCAAAAAGGCATTTCTCACTCCTCCTAGTTTTCTGATTTTAATTTGATCATTAGAAAATCGTAAAAATTGCATAAGGGTTTTTCTTGCCGTATCTAGTAGTTTGAATTTAGCTCGATCCTTAGAAAATCCAGTTGTGTCGAGTTTTGTTTCTCCCGGTATTAAAACCGTAATTCCTTTTCCTTCTTTCCCCCAATCTCTTTTCAGTAATTGCTCATAAAATTGTATAAAATTTGATGCTTCTGTTTCCTCATTGCTTCCTGGATAAGCAAGAACAATTTCTTGACCATTTCTTTTTGCGTCTTTAATTTGTTGAAGAAGCTCTCTTTCTTGTGGTTGCATTTGTGCTGGTTCAAGTTCTGCTTTAATTGGAGCAACTGCCCCATATTTATCGACATTGGTATTAAAACCAGTATTAATATATGCCGTTACTCCTCCCCATTGATCGCTTTCCCAAGAAATGCCAGCTCGTGTACGAATAGTTTCACCACTTTCTCTAAGCAATAAAGTAGTTTTTGAAGGTACAGTACCCAGATATCTTGCTGTTGAGGGGTAAATAGCTAAATCAAAAGGTGATTCCTCAAATGCCTGATGATAATCCTTTACGATCAAGCTACAAGCGGTAATTTCAGCATTCAGAGATTGCAGTACAACCTGTGTCTTTTTATATGTTACTTTGTCACGCGGCATAACCAGAGTTGTGGTATTTCCTCGTCTTGCCATATCCAAAGCCAAAGAAACTCCTTCATAAATATCACCGGTACCATTTCTCATTTCTGCAATACAGACAGCGGTTCGTACGGGAGTGGCAGCATATTTGGTTACTTCAGGAAAGTCTCCTCCTAATACCACAGTCCTCATTTTCTCACTTGTGACAAGGTCCTCATCTCTAATAATTACTAAACCACCTCTATAATTTGTTGTTACATGAGCAGCAACATAAGGATTAAACTGGTCTGCATGAAACTTACCATCTTTGGGATTATATGGCGGATGAGGAATAGTATTATCCGAATTATATAATGCATCTTCTAAATACGGACCGGTAATATTATTAGAAATTTTATTTGCAATAATCGTTTCCGGACTAATATTTCCACCAGCTTCATTCATTTTAATTATTATACAATAGTAAGTGTATAGTTTTATATGACCGCTTTCGTTTTATTTTTTTTCAAAACTTCTTTTGAAAAGTATCTGGAAATCAAGTCAACTTGTTACGAAGTCATAAAAACCAAAAAGAGGTTAACGCAACAAGCGAGTGCTGATATAACCCGTGCAAATACTTATTTAATTATTTTTGAAGCTTCTTTTGCAATTTCATACGCTAAGGGAAGTGTGTGAAGTTTTTTGATTTCTCTCAGGGTAAACCAATTATATTGATTTGATTCTTTGTCTAATATAATGGTATAAGTTCCATGTTGAATATTACAGATATAACAAATTAAGATTCCGTGCCATTGATTTCGTACAGAAGAAAAAACCTTAGGTATAGTCTTTTGAACGGTTACTTTTATCCCCAACTCTTCCCTAAACTCTCTGACAACAGCTTTTTCAGGAGTTTCACCAAATTCAACTCCTCCTCCGGGAAAATTCCAACAGTTATTAAATCTTGGATCTTTTAAACCCGGTTCACTCCTGTGAGTAAGAAGAAATTTGTTTGTATTTTTATCAAAAATTACGCCGATTGCTACTGCTTGAGTTTTTTTCATTTGTTTTAAAGTGACCCGGGTGAGACTTGAACTCACAACCTACTCCTTAGAAGGGAGTTGCTCTATCCAATTGAGCTACCAGGTCATTAATCTGCTGTTTATACATGTAAATTGATCTGAGCCCGCTGTCAGATTTGAACTGACGACCTGCTGTTTACAAAACAGCTGCTCTACCGCTGAGCTAAGCGGGCTTTCCAGATCAATTTACAGTACGGGCAAAACACTGTTCTTTTACACTGTAAATGTAATATAATTACCTTTTTTTGGTTACCTTTACAGTGCCGGGAAGAGGACTTGAACCTCCACGGGTTGCCCCACAGCCTCCTCAAGACTGCGCGTATACCATTTCGCCATCCCGGCATTACTACTCGCTTTGTCCTCCGATAAACATTCTTAAATTCGCAGTTCAAATGAACTAAGAATTAAAGTAAGCTAAGCAGGACTAAATATAATATGAGAATTATATCAAACAAGAGCTTCCTGTTCCATATCTCTTTTCGAGCATTTTATACCGAGATGATTTAACGCGTTTCTTGTCAATACTCTTCCCCGTGGTGTTTTTCTGATAAATCCAATCTGAAGGAGATACGGTTCGACAAACTCCTCAATAGTTTTTAAATCTTCAGATAATGATAGTGCGATAGTATCGAGCCCGATGGGAACATTTTGAAATTTTTCTCCAATCAGTTTAAGATATTTCCGATCTTGATTATTGAGCCCCATTGTATCCAAATCCAGTAAATTAAAAAGCTGTATCAACATATTCTGATCAATGGTTTTATGAAGGTTTACTTCAAAAAAATCACGAGCTCTTTTCAAAATGTTGTTTGCAATTCTCGGCGTTTTACGTGCCCGTTGAGCAATTGAAATAGCAGCTTCTGAAGTAATGGGCAAATTAAGATGTTGTGCGCTATGAGTCACAATTTGTGCAATATCTTTTTCATTATAGTAGTCTAAGCGCAGTATCAATCCAAAACGGTCACGAAGCGGTCCTGAAAGCAACGCAAGTCGTGTAGTTGCTCCAATGATAGTAATCTTAGGAATATCAAGTCTCACGGTGCGGGCTGATGGTCCTTTTCCGATTATAATATCAAGATGATATTCTTCAAGTACCGGATAGAGGATTTCTTCGACTGATTTAGGAATCCGATGAATTTCATCAATAAACAAAATGTCACCATCTTTGAGATTGGTCAGGATTGCTGCCAAATCACCGCTTTTTTGCAAAACCGGACCTGATGTAATTTTAATTTCACTTTTTAGCTCATGAGCAATTATGTAGGCAAGAGTTGTTTTTCCTATTCCGGGGGGACCATAAAGCATTAAATGTTCTGATGCATGACCTCTTTTTTTCATAGCATCCAAAAACATCTTAAGCGTTTTAACAATTTTTTCCTGACCTATATATTCAGTCAGTGTCTGAGGACGGAGATTGTGTTCATTAAGTTTTATATCAAGCCTTTTTGGAGACATGGGTATATTATACTGGAAAACTATATCTGAACTGAGTAATATTTGAAGACAATTCTGCAGAAATAATAATTAATACATTTTAATCCCACATACCCTTATTTCTATCAACATCTTCTTTTTTATATGAATAATGATCCTTAAATTTAACCCTTGTTTCAACATGTGTTTCCGCAGGTTTACCGCCACCACCACCCCAATCATTATTTGGTATCTCGGGCTTATCGGTTATCCTAATATCAACTTCACCTCTTCTTTCAGCTAATATTTCAGCTCCATCGGGAACTCCCGGGTATTTTTTTTCGAAATATCTGATAATTGCAAGCCCCATATGAACAGATCCCTTACCGAATATTTTTAGAGCCTCAGCAAGAGAAGGTTTCCGAACTAATTCAATCGTACTATTTCCTTCTATTAGATTCAGATTTACAAAATCAGGCATATGAGGATAGGAAACAATAAGAGTATCGCCTTCAAATTTAAAAGATGCATCAGCTGAAAAAAGGAGAGCTGTACCAAAGGTAGCCAAAGCAGATAAAGATTCGACTTGATTTAATTGGACTTGATCAATTGTCCATTGAGATGAGGACGATTGTCCGGTAAGAGCAGTAAAACCTAAATTTTTATTGGGAGATGACTGAATCAAACGATCACCTCTATTTACTTTTTGATAACCGAATAATAATGACAGAGCAGTTGCTGAAAAGGGAGACGGTCTCAGTGTGCCAGCTTCAAAATAACTCATATATAGTATCATAACTATATATTAAATATAATTACAATGAATGGTGTTACTTATTACGTAAGAAAAATGATCGGATCATACTTGCGGTTGATAAATTTATACTATAGGTATATTATTATATATATGGAATTTAATTCTAAAGGTCAAGAACCTCGTGCAGCAATTGATAAACAGCTTCCTGCTGTGAGAGTACATCATGCTGCTGTTGTCGGTTCAACTCCACAAGAAATTGCTGTAGCAGCAACAGGTCAGCCAGAAAGTAGGGGCGGAAAACCTATTGGCAAGGGAGGTTGTCTAGGAATAGTTGGAATACTGTTTGGATCCGGCATTGTATTCGGGTCACTCGCTACATTATTGGCTAATATTTAAGGGCAAATAATATTCAATAAGGTTTTGATTATTTGGTGAGAGCCTTTTTTATTCGTTGTTCAACAGAAAGATTTTTCGGAAGACCGGAAATAAGTGTTTTTGCCTCCTGGACTTTATAACCCAAACTAACCAAAGCGTCAACAACTGTTTTATCATCTTCACTAAGAACAGTATCCTGAAACTTAAACTCTGTTTTAAGCTTTTGCGACAGTTCAAGAATTATTTTTAACCCTGTTTTTTTTCCTAAACCGGGAATTTTTGTAAAATAATTCAGATCATTTTTTCTTGTTGCGTCGATAATTTCATCAACATTCGATAAAGAAATGATATTATAAGCAGTTTTCGGTCCGACTCCCGGAACAGTCAGAAGCAATTTAAAAAAATCTTTTTCGTTTTTATTTTCAAAACCGAATAAAACAAACGCGTCATCTCTTACCTGCAAATATGAATATATCTCAACTGGGGAATTCAATTTATTGTATGACATGAGTCGGGGTGTAAGAAACATTTCAAAACAAATACCACTGTCTGTTTGTATCAAGCCGACATTTTTATTTATTTCAATGATAATACCGATAACTTTTCCAATCATAGAAGTCAGTATATCGTATGACTTATGAAGTATCAAGCATCTATTTTTGTGTAAAGAGCTCCTCTCTTTCAATCTGCCATAAACGGTTGTATTTTGATACGCGTTCTCCCCGGGAAGAAGATCCGAATTTAACAAATTCAGATTGAACTCCGACAGAAAGGTCTGCGATAAAAGAATCGTTTGTTTCGGATGAACCGCTTGAAACAATATAGCTGATATGATTTATTCGCGCGATATTTATTAATTCGAGTACCTCCAAAATGGTTCCTGCTTGACTCGGTTTGATAGTTACCGTTGAAATAGAATTATTTTTTATTGCTTTAGTCAATCGGTCTTTACTCATTCGTACTAAGTCATCACCAACTATGTAAATAGTATTCGGGAATTTACCAACCAGTTCTTTCCACCCGTCCCAGTCTTCATCTGCAAATATATCTTCGAGAAAAATAACTGAGTAATTATCTATAATATTTTGGATAAATTTGAGATATTCATCTTTTTTTAAAGGATGATTTTTATCTTTAAGTGAATAATAATTATTTGAATAAAAAAATGAGGAAGACATATCAATTCCTAAAAAAATATCAACTCCCATTTTTAATTGTCTTTGAACAATGGTTTCATTGAGAATCTCTAAGGCGTCGTAGTTAGTTGTCAAATTAGGACTGAAACCCCCTTCTTCTCCGACTGCGGTTGTTGCGTTACGATATTCGAGTACTTTTTTTAATTCATAAAGAATCTCAACGCCTATTTGGTATGCTTTGGAAAAAGTCAACGAAGAAGAGGGGACTACGGCAAATTCCTGAAAATCAAGTTTATTGTTTGCATGTTTTCCTCCGTTTATCATATTGAATATGGGCGTAGGAATTTTGTCGAGCGCAATGTTTTCTTTGAAATAAGAAGAATACAGATAATTAATGTATTTAAAATCAGGCATATTTTGAGCTTTTGCACCGGCTTTTGAAATAAGCTGCGAAACAGTTAGTATGGTATTTGCTCCTAAGCGTGACTTATTTTTGGTACCGTCTGCATCGATCATCCACTGATCAATTTCTTTTTGTTTATAAATAGACGCTCCTTTTAATTTGGGATTGATGAGATCGTTGATATACGAAACTGCATGAGTAACACCCATACCGTTAAATCGATGGGGATCCTCATCCTTTAAATCAATAATCGATTTTTTATCACTGAGAAAAGATGCAGGTATTGAAGTTACAACCTCTTTATCATCATCCAAAATAAGCCTAGCCTCAATGGTGGGAAGACCTTTTGAATCAATAATTTCATATGCATGTATCGATTTTATAGTAGACATAAGATGAGAATCTTACTTTTTAATACTTTCAAAATGTTTTTTTTCGATTTGATAAATAAGTTCTCTTGTACGATTTACTGCATCGGGAGATACGGAAACACTCGTGATACCTGCTTTTACTAACTTTTCTACTATTTCAGGGTAATCTGAAGCTGCTTGTCCGCAAATGGATGAGGTGATACCGTATTTTGTAGCAGTTGATACAATAAATTCAAGAATTTGAATTATCATTGGATTTCTCTCATCATAATCTTGAGAAACCTCGGAGTTATCTCTGTCTACTCCAAGCAACATCATTGTGAGATCGTTTGTTCCTATAGATAAACCGTCAAATCCTATTTTAATAAATTCTTCTAAATTAAGAGCGCAGTAGGGTACTTCAACCATAATCCAAAGTTTGAATTGCGGAAAATCAAAGAGACCGGCTTTCTTTATTAGTTCTTTTATACGAACAAGTTCCCAAGGAAGACGTAAAAAAGGAATCATTAGATGAAGATTTCGGTATCCCATTTCCCATATTTTCTTAATTGCCAGCAATTCGAGACTGAACTCGTATGGGTCGGCAATATAACGTGAAGCGCCTCGATATCCGATCATCGGATTTTCTTCCTTAGGCTCAAATTCTGATCCGCCTTCAAGATGTCGATATTCGTTTGTTTTAAAATCTGTAGCCCGATAAACAACGTTTCTCGGAGAAAATGGTCGGACAAATTTTAACAAGTTACTTGTAAGTTTTTGAACAAAAATATGTTCTTTTTTTTCTTTAATAAATTGTTTGGGATGTTTTCCGATTTGAGCAATAATAAATTCTGCCCGGAGCAATCCGATCCCATCTACATCTAGTTTGCTTGCGTTTTCCGCAATTTCAGATTCTGCGAGATTGAGGTAAACTTTTGTAAGAGTGGTATGTTTTTTAGGTAATTTAGTAACAGCTTTGTTATTGGATTCTAATCCGGAGAGAATACTTCCTTTAAATATTTCACCTGTTTGACCATTAACTGAAACAATCAATCCGTTTTTAAGTTTTTTTGTTGCACGGTCTGCTCCGAGAACTGCGGGAATACCGAGTTCTCTTGATACAATAGCTGCATGAGAGGTTCTTCCTCCCTTTTCAGTAATTATTGCTATTGCTTTTTTCATTGCAGGTACATAATCTGGATTTGTCTGAGGCGCAACCAATACATCACCCTTATGGATTTTATCTATTTGAGAAGGTGAATGAATAATATTTACCGGTCCGATGCCGATTCCCGGCGATGCAGGAGAACCGTATAAAAAGGGTTTTTGAGTCTCAGTTGTATGAGGGACTGTTTTTTTTGATAAAGTTGAGATGGCTTTAATGGTAGTTATCGGTCGGGATTGAACAATAAAAACATCTTCGCCTTCAATAGCCCACTCGATGTCTTGCGGAAAATAGTAATGATTTTCAATATCTTTTATAAGAAGCGTTAACTTAATAATTTCTTCCTCGTTTAATTTTTGTTGAGTTCCTTCTTCGCGGTTTAATTTAATTTCTTTGTTTTCAATATTTGATTTAACAAATTTTAAGTTCTGATAATTAACTTCCTTTTTGAGAAGTACCAAGGATCTTTTATCGATCTCATAATGGTCCGGAGTAACTTTTCCCTGAACAATATATTCACCAAGACCGTAGATTGCTTCTATAGTAATTTTTGTTTTGTCATTATTGACCGGATCAATACTAAAAGCAATGCCGGATTTGTCAGATTGAATCATTCGCTGAACAACAGCTGCCAGACCGACTTTAAAGTGATCAAATCCTTGTTCATGTCGATAATAAATAGCTCTTTGAGTAAAGAGTGATGCCCAGCACTTTTTTATTGCAAATAATAAATGAGCTTCTCCTTTAATATTCAAATAAGTTTCCTGTTGACCTGCAAAAGATGCGGTCGGAAGATCTTCAGCTGTCGCAGAAGAACGTACGGCAACAAGAATGGATTTATACAAATTTTTTAAAGACTGACCGATTTTTTTTTGAGTATTGGAATATTTATTTAAATATTCTCTTTCTTTTAAAACAAGTTCTTCATAAAAAGTAGAAATTTCCTGAGATAGCGAATCGGACATTTGAGAATCCATTATCAATCTTTGAATATGATCTGATGCTTGTTTTAATTCTCCGGTATTTTCAAAATTAACAGTTGATAGGATTGCCTTAATTTTAGGTGCCAACCTTGCCTCTTCAATAAAAGAAAAATAAGCATTGGAGGTTATTATAAACCCATAAGGAATGGGCAGATGTGCGCCTGTCATTTCCCCCAAATTTGCACCTTTCCCTCCGACTAAGCCGATATCTTCTTTTCCAACTTCCTCAAACCAAACGATTTTATTATTTTTCATATTATATATTCAATATACACTGTAAATTCCCGGAATTGCAAGAGATGAATTTTTGTAAATGGTCTTGACAGAGTTTTTATGCTGTGTTATTATATTTGTTACCGATGAATATTTTCTATTCGTAAGGGCACCATTGGAAGCAAATATCACGCTCTCCTAACAGCCTACATAAAAAATATGTCAAAACAATAATAAAATATTGCGGTTTTTTTGTGTCTGTACCTTTTCAAATTTGGTTTGCATAGAACTCTGAATGCAACAGGGTTTACCGGGGCCACCCTGTAAAATACCTGTTGTGGATTTTACAGGGCCTATAGCTCAATTGGCTTGAGCGTCGGATTTGCATTCCGAAGGTTAGGGGTTCGAGTCCCCTTAGGTCCACTAAAAAGGTTGCCAAAATAATGTAATTTACAACCTTTTCAGTGTAAACACAAAATGGTTTTTAACAGTTGGCTCTTAGCGATTAGAAGAATTATCTAATAGCTAAAAGCAAATGGCTAAACGTGAAATCGCACTTTAACAATCAGCTGATTTGAGGTCTAATAGAAAGATGTATAGGTCGTCATGTATCACATGATGAATAAGTATTTCTAGAAAATAGAAATGATGGGAGAGTTAAGGCTAATGGTGGATGCCATGGCAGTTTAAACCGAAGAAGGACGTGTGCTTTTGAACGATAACAACGATCAGCCCTTAAGCAGGCGTTATCAGTCGTTGGTTTCCGAATGGGGCAACCTATCCCGCCGTAATGCGGGATTTCCTATCGCAAGATAAGGAAGGGAACTTGGTGAACTGAAACATCTCAGTAACCAAAGGAAAATAAATCATATGAGATTTCGTTAGTAGCGGCGAGCGAAAGCGAATCAGCCTAAACCCCGATTTATCGGGGTGTTGCGGGACCACAGTAGGGAGTATTTTTTTATAGAAAAACGGCATGGAAAGGCCGGCCATAGAGAGTGAAAGCCTCGTATTCGACATGAAGAAGTACCCTGGTGGATTTCCCAAGTACCACGAGGCACGGCAAACCTTGTGGGAATCTGGGTCGGTCACGATCCAAGGCTAAACATTTAAACTGACCGATAGTGGACAAGTACCGTGAGGGAAAGGTGAAAAGTCCCCCGAGAGGGGAGTGAAATAGAACCTGAAACCATTAGCTAACAAACAGGTAAAGTCTCGTCGTAAGACGGATGATACCGTGCCTATTGAAGAATGAGTCAGCGAGTGTTCGATAGTTGCGTTAGCTTAATCTCGATTTTCGAGAGGAGGCATAGCGAAAGCGAGTCCTAATAGGGCGTTAAGTAGCTATCGGACGACCCGAAACCGGGTGAGCTAACCATGAGCAGGGTGAAGTCCGCCGAAAGGCGGATGGAGGCCCGAACCCTTTGTCGGTGAAATGGCATGGGATGACTTGTGGTTAGGGGTAATATGCCAATCGAACCCGGAGATAGCTGGTTCTCCCCGAGATATATTTAGGTATAGCCTATTTGATTTAATTCATGGGGTAGAGCGACTGGATAGTCTATGGAGCCTTCGGGCTACATAAATTAACCAAACTCCGAATACATGAATATTACAAATAGAGTCAGTCCCGCTCGGATAAGCGAGTGAGGGCTAAAGGGAAACACCCCAGATTCTCGATTAAGGTTCCTAAATAACTTTTAAGTGGAAAAGGCCGTTTGTTTTCCAATACAGCAGGGAGGTTGGCTCAGAAGCAGCCATCCTTTAAAGAGTGCGTAACAGCTCACCTGAATAATCCCGATTTATCGGGTTGGAGAACATGCGCCTAAAATGATTCGGAGCTAAAAAGTTTACCGAAATCAGAAATTCTTAGACCATTGGACTTGGTTGGTAAGTTGGGCCATTTTCTGGTTTTGGCTTACCACCCGTGTCCTTTGGTCTAAGTCTGGTAGGGGAGCATTCTTGTTGCATTGAAGCCGTGATGTAAATCATGGTGGAGCGGCAAGAAGTGAGAATGCTGACATGAGTAGTGATTCTCTCGATGAAAATTCGAGATGCCGAAAATTCAAGGTTTCCTCAGCAACGTCAATCGACTGAGGGTTAGTCGGATCTAAGTACCAATCGTATCAGATTGGTGCGATGTACAAGCAGTTAATATCCTGCTACTACATATAAAGCGTTATCATTTTATTAATGACGAAGTGTGATATTTCAGGCCCCTTATATGGGGGTTTAAGTTTTTAAGTTCTAACGCAAGTTAGAAGTGATAAACAATTTCGAGTCTGACGCAAGTCGGGCAAGCTGAGAAAGTCATGTTTCCCGGAAAAGTTGATAAAAGAGTTTTATATGTATCCGTACCGATAACCGACGCAGGTGAATTGGTGGAGTACACCCAGGCATACGAGTAAGTACGATTTAAGGAACTCTGCATAAAAAACTGAGCGTAAGCTTTGCAAGATGCTCTGTCCCGATTTATCGGGATCTCAGCAAACGTTTATCAATCGACTGTTTAACTAAAACACAGGTTCCTGCAAACCCCAAAAGGGGATGTATAGGAGCTGATGCCTGTCCAGTACTGGTAAGTTAATCATTGGGGCTGACTTTAGCGAGCAATCTCTAAAGAAGGTTCCGGTGCAAGCTCCAGTGAACGACAGCTCTAACCCTGAGAGTTCTAAGGTAGCGTAACCCCTTGTCGGGTAAGTTCCGACCCGCATGAAAGGTATAACGAGTTGATAACTGTCTTGAATCGTAGCTCGACGAAATTGAAATGGCTGTGAAGATGCGGCCTACTTGCACCTGGACAAAAAGACCCCAAGAGCTTTACTGAAACTAGACATTGGCGAAAAAAGAATAACTGTTGAGCGTAGGAGGGAGGGCTTGCCCGTCAATGAAACACCTCTCTTTGTTCTTTTTTCTCCTTATCTTTCCGATAGGAAGGAAACAGTGTTTGGCGGTCAGTTTAACTGGGGCGGTTTCCTCCAAAAGAGTAACGGAGGAGCGCAAAGGTTAGCTTATTCCGGATGGAAATCGGAATGTAAGTGCAAACGCATAAGCTAGCTTAACTGTGAGGATGACTATCCGATCAGATGCGAAAGCAGGCGTTAGTGATCCCCCGCACGGCTGTGATTTGCCGTCGGGGCTTAACGGATAAAAGCTACCTTGGGGATAACAGGCTGGTGACGCCCGAGAGTTCATATCGACGGCGTCGTTCGGCACCTCGATGTCGGCTCACCACATCCCGGAGCTGGAGTCGGTTCCAAGGGTTGGGCTGTTCGCCCATTAAAGTGGTACGCGAGCTGGGTTCAGAACGTCGTGAGACAGTTCGGACTCTATCCGGTGCAAGCGATTAGATTTTTGAAGGGAGTCATCTACAGTACGAGAGGACCTAGATGAGGAGATCCCTGGTGTACCAGTTGTCCCGAAAGGGCATCGCTGGGTAGCTAAATCTCCTAACGATAAGCACTGAATGCATATCAAGTGCGAAGCGAACCCTAAGATAAGAAATCCACATTAGCTCGCCAGAAGAATACTGGTTTGATAGGCGTTAGATGTAAGCCCCGCAATGGGTTTAGTCAAGACGTACTAACGAGCGATCTCCCATCATTTTTATTGTCTAACTTATTTATACCTATCTCTTTTTAATTCTCTCAAATCAGCTTGTTACAGAAAAATAGGGGAAAACCCTGTGTTTTTTTGTATACAATTAATAATATGATTATCTTATCTATTGACCCAGGTGTAGAGCGCACTGGATTTGCAGTATTTAATAAAAAGGGCCAACAATCTTTTGAATATATTTTTGCAGATTTGATTAAAACAAAAAAATCGATTTCTACTTCTGATAGATTAAAAGAGATTAATGATAGATTATTAAAGATTATTGTTAAATATAAACCTAAAAAAATAATTTTAGAACGTCTTTTCTTTTTCAAAAATCAAAAAACAGTAATTTCGGTCGCTCAGGCTCAAGGAGCCATTATGCTAATATCATCACAACAATTAATTCCAATAATTTTTTTTACTCCGTTACAGATAAAGCAAATTATTACCGGATACGGAAGGGCAGATAAAAAAACAATACAAAAAATGTTACAACTTACGTTGGGTTATCACAAGGAAATACTTCAAGATGATGTTGCCGATGCAATAGCATGTGGACTATCTTATTGTTATTGGAATGAAGATCTTGCTTAATTTGCTCCTATTTGAGAAATTATTTTTGATGAGTACTTTGCTCCATAATCTAATGCTTGTGAAAAAGATTGGGTTTTGATCAAACCTGATATAAAGCCTGCAGTAAAAGCATCTCCTGCTCCCGTTGTGTCAACTATTTTTTTTACCGGATAAGCTTTTTGATGGAATACCGTATCATTTAAATATGCAAAACTTCCTTTTTCACCAAGGGTGATAATGACACTTTTCCCAGACAGATAAGGAATATATTTTTTTATAATATTCTGCGTAAAATCAATTTTCAGAAAATCTACCTTAACCATATCGGAAAACTCATGTCCATTAATGATTAATGTGTCAATCGGTTTTAATAATTGTTTTAACTGTTCTCTGTCACGACGACAATCATTTGCACCAAAATTAACTATTACTTTTTTATTATTTTTCTTAAAAAAATGGAGAAGTTCACATTTTTCTGTCAGAGAAACATGCTGTAGATTACCCATATATACTATTTGTGAACTCAAAAGGGTATGATTATCATTGTTATTGGAAAGTATGTGCTGATGAGGGCTGGTAAAATGAACAATAGATCGTTCTCCTTTTTCAGTTAAAAATATACTTGAAATATTAAAATAATTATCAACATATTGGCACAATGATGTTGAAACCGAGTTGTTTTTTAATTTCTCCAGAATCATACTTTTAAATGGATTATTTCCGATATGCCCCAATACTGCTGTTTTTAATCCGTGTCTTGATGCGCCGATTGCAACGTTTGAGCCTCCTCCCCCGAGAGATTCGACAATAGAATCGGCAAAATATTTACCACCAACAGCAAATTGAAAACGGTTGTCTGCATATGTTAAAGAGTTTCCTTGAAAAAAAATATCGATACTTATATTTCCTATACTTATTAAGTCATACATACACTTAGTATAAACAAAAAAAATAAAAGGTAAACACTATTTTATATACAGATCTAAATAAACCTATCTTAGATATAACTTCTTCTGAATTTACCATCAAACAAGTATATAATATTTTTATGTTAACAATCATATGCGGAGAAGATACCGTTAAATCAAGAGAATATTTTACGATTTTAAAAAAAACTTATTTACAAAAAGGATATCAAATTCAAACCATTCAAACATCACACATAGAAGAAATCCAAAATTGGTTGGGTGAAAGTCAGGGTCTTTTCTTTGATAAGCAAGCTTTCTTTATAGAACATTTAGAGTCAAGAATTGTCAGATCAAAGGGAAGAAAATCAACAAAACCAAAAAAATCTCTCGTAAAGACACTCGAAGAAGAAATTGTTGCACTTGCTCAGAATAAAAATATTGAATTAATTGACTGGGAAGAAGGAAAGCAAGAAAGAGAAATTAAGTTAAAGACTGTTGCAAAAATCAAAGAATTTAAACTTTCAACAAGTATTTTTAAACTTCAAGATGCTTTTATTCCCGGAAATGTATCAAACTTTATTCATACTCTAAATGAGATTGTTAAATTTCAAGATGAACAGTTTATTTTTATTATGATTGTCCGATTAACCCGATCACTGATTCTCGCACAAGACAATCATTTTTCAAAAACAACTCAATCCTGGCAACAATTTAAGTTAAAAAAACAGGCACTTTTATGGTCAAAATCAAAATTGCGGGGATGGTATGAGGGACTGTTTCGCATTGACATGACAACAAAATCCGGATCAAATCCTTATGGAGTATTAAAATCACTTGAGATTCTTGCCTGTCATTACATATAATATAACCACGTTATTATTTTAATAAAAATATGAAACAAATACAAAATATTCCTGACTATGTATATAGAGGTTATGATCTGAGAGGCGTTGTCGGTCCTGATTTAGATGAATATCGGGTAGAGATTCTTGGAAAAGGATATGCGACTTGGCTTTTGCAAAGACGTATTTATGATTGTGTATTAGGATTTGATTCCCGATTATCAAGTCCATCTTTTCGGGATGCGATGGTTAAGGGGCTTACCGAATCAGGAATTACTGTTTATGATATTGGAATGACTCTTTCTCAGATATGTTATTTTGCTCAGTATTTATTCAGAACACGGGGTATGGTTATGATTACCGCATCTCATAATCCTAAGGAATTTAACGGCTTTAAATTTGCAACCGGTTATTCTGAAACAATGCTGACAGATGATATTGTTTCTTTTAGAGAAATGGTAAAAAAAGGAAAATTTCTAAAAGGAAAAACTAAAGGAAAGCATATTCAAAAAGACATAACCGATGAATATATAAACGACATACTTCATAGAAGCGATTATATTAAACCATATAAAATTGTTGTCGATTCTTGCGCAGCTACAACCGGACTGTTTCTTCCTAAAATTTTTAGAAAATTAGGTTGTACTGTTATTGAACAAAATACCAAAATCGACGGGAATTTTCCTGTGGGAGTTGCTGACCCCACAGAAAAAGAGGTACAAGAAAGACTGGCAAAACGGGTTATCCAGGAAAAAGCCGATATTGGTTTTTCATATGATACAGACGGGGACAGAGTCGGCGTTGTTGATAATACCGGCGGTCTTATTTGGAATGATATTCTTGTTTCCATATTTTCAAAAGACGCACTCGAATATCTTCCCGGGTCGAAAATTGTTTTTAATACTCTTTGCTCAAAACAAGTGAAAGAAGTTGTTCAAAAAGCAGGAGGTATTCCTATTATTTGGAATACAGGGCATTCTTTTATTAAAGCAAAAGTCAGGGACGAGCGTGCTCCTTTTGGGGGGGAATTAAGCGGACATTTTTATTTTGTTGATAATTTTTATGGCCACGACGATGGGGCCGTCGCAAGTCTGCGCATATTGGCTTATTTAACCCGAAAAAACAAATCATTGAGCCAAGTGATTGCCGGGCTACCACACTATTTCTCAAGTCCTGAAATTAAAGTCGGATGTGCTGATAAAATAAAATTCAATGTGGTAACTAACAAAATCGGAGCAGAAATAAAAAAATTATATCCGGATGCTGAATATATTGAAATAGACGGAGTCAGAATGGACTCAGAAAACGAAATGCTTATTGTCAGAGCATCTCAAAACGGACCCTATCTTACCGTCAAATTTGAAGCTAAAACACAAAAGATGTATGAAACTTTAAAAAAACAGGTTTCTCAGATTCTTCATTCAATTAAGGAGGTTGATTTTAAATCAGGAGTTAATATCGGTTCTTTAGAATAATTATGTTATCAATTACTGAAAAAAATAAGTTCAGAAAATTTGCAGAAAAAATCGCGGTTAAAGCAGGTAATATTCTTATCGCAAAACGGAACAATTTTATTATAAAAAAAGTTAAGGATGACCAAAAATTAGACATAGCAACTTCAGCTGATTATGCTTCAGAGGAATACATTATTTCCCAAATAAAAAAAAACTATCCCAATCATAGCATTCTTGCAGAAGAAACAGGTTCCGATACCTCTCTAAATTCAGACTTTCAGTGGATTATAGATCCTTTAGACGGAACAAAAGAATATACGAGAGGGATTCCATATTATTATGTTTTAATTGCTTTGGAATATAAAGGTAATCTTATTTCAAGTGCAGCATATCAACCTGAGACAAAGCGATTATTTTCTTCAGATGAAATATCGTATTTAAATTCAAAACGGCTACACGTTTCTACAGAATCGAAACTATCAAAAACTTTTGTATCACTTGCGCTTCCCAGATCGAATATGTCATCGGCCGGCATGAATAGGGTAATATCAATTATGAAACCATTATGTCAGTCAGTTTATAAAATCCGAAATACTCAATGGGATATTGATGCTTTAAATCATGTTGCAACCGGTGCTTATGATGGGTATATATCTTTCACTTCTGCTCAGGATATTTCTCATTCAAAATGGTGGGATGTTGCGCCTGGCATTCTTATGGTTATGGGTGCCGGTGGAAAAGTAACAGATCTTGACGGAGATAAAGTAACCGATAAATCACTTCCAAACGGAATTGTCGCATCAAACGGATTAATTCACGATAAATTACTTAAAATTATTTATCAAACAAAGTAAAATACTCGCATTGAGTTATATGATGTATTTTGATATAATATACTATTATGTCAGAAACAGAGACTAAAGAGCTTCCATTAGCCCCTATTATTCTTTCTCCATTTACCCAAGCTTTAATAGCCAGCATAAAATCCATTAAAAAGAAACTCATACCTGACGATCTTTCAAAAATCACAGTATCTCCTGCAGTTTCTCTATTTGCACTTGTTTATGAACGTGTGCGAAACGCAGTCGAATACCGTGAAGACCATTTAATCCGAAGAGCAGCGATCGAAAGAATTATAAAAAGACGCATAATGCTTAATCCTGAAGGAAAAAATGAAGCAGAAAATGTATTAAGGGAGTTGTTATGGGCACGTTATTTTCCAAACGGAAGCTTGGGCGGTCAGGATCAGGTTGTACTTCAAGGTATTATTGATAAATATTTATTTTTACGAAAATTACTCATATCAGGCCGAAGTGGCAATCAAAAAGAATATCAATGGGAATTTTTAGTTCATATGCTCACATGTGAAATTGAAGAAACACTTTCACCGGAAGATTCAACCAGATACGCAAATTTTACTTTTTTTATATATCAAGTACTTCGAAATAAGATTAAAATTCAGGGATTATCAGCTGATCAAAAAGACGCATATTTTCTTTGTGCTCTCGAAAGATCGTTTAGGAAAAATGATAAATCGTATCAAAGATATCATTTGTTTACAACATTTTATAGGCCAATACATGAATACCCCAAGGAAGAACTTCGTGAATTTGCGAGCAAAATGCCTGCAATAATGTATAAAATTGATGAGACCATCACAAGTCCCTACGTTGAAAGTCTCGTCAGATACACACGAAAACAACTTCCTCCCTTTCTCATTTTATATAGTTTTGTTAAAACGAAATTCAAATCAATAGAATCAATCCTCACAAACCGACATCAATTATGGACTGAAGTTGATTTAATGTGCCGAGAAAAATACCAACAGCTCTCATCTCGTATGCGTGTTCTTTCAATCAGGAGTTTTATATATATTTTTTTAACAAAAATGGTTTTTGCCCTTATTTTAGAATTTCCACTTTCAAAATGGATATACGGAGCCGTAAACTATGAATCAGTTGCGATCAATACGCTCTTTCCACCCGTACTGATGCTTCTTATAATTTCATTTTTTAAAGTTCCGAATGAAGATAACACAAAAAATATTTTTAATCGCTTAGTTGACATTATTGACGCAGATAAAAATTTTGAAACAACAATTGCATATATGCCAAAAAAAGGTCGTGAGAAAAAACCTATTCTTATTTTCGGATTTACGATTTTTTATTCACTGACTTTTCTGGTTACTTTTTTTCTTATTTTTAAAGGACTTTCTTTTCTTAAGTTTAATGCGGTTAGTATGGCGATCTTTGTTTTCTTTATCAGTCTTGTTACTTTTTTTTCATACCGTGTGAAACAAATTGTCAACGAATACCGCCTTTCTGAAAAATCAAGTTTATTTTCTCCGATAGTTGACTTTTTCTTTATGCCAATACTTTCTATTGGAAAATTCTTAAGCGGAGGACTTGCAAAATTAAATTTCTTTATCTTTATTTTTGATTTTCTTATTGAAGCGCCTTTCAAGTTAATTTTTGAAGTGGTTGAAGAATGGATTTCATTTGTAAGAAAAAGAAAAGAAGAAATAATTTAATAACTATATTTTTTTTAATATAGAATTAAGCTTTTCGAATTAATCTATTATTTATTGCAAGAATCAAAGGACTCAAACAAAGAGCTAAACCATAAGAAGCACCAAGTTTTTTTCTCAATCGTTCGTATTCCAACTTCATAAATGCGACGTGTTTAAAATTTGTTCCAACTATATGATCGTCAGATCCTTTTATAAGAATTGACTGTTGATTTCCAATTTGAAGGTCGTGTAAACTTTGTGCAACGATCACACTATTTCGCCAAGTTGTCTGAATAATGTTTTCTTTCATAGTTAAATGATATCACAACTTGTTATAATTGTAAAATGATTAGCCTTTCAAGACAGCCTTTTTTATTTAATCTAACAAAACCAATGGTCGGACTCGCCCCAATTGACGGTGTCACAGATACTGCTTACCGACAAATTGTTGATAAATATAGCAAACCCTCAATAATGTTTACCGAATTTATCCCTGTTGAAGGAATCTTCCGGGGAGCTGTTAAATTGTTACACGCTTTTCACTCTCATAAAACAAACGTTCCTGTTATTGGCCAGGTGTTTGGAGTCGAACTAAACTCCTTTTATAACGCTTTTTTTGTTGTTGCTGAAATGGGTTTACAGGGGATTGATATTAATATGGGATGTCCGGATCGCAGTATTATTAAACGCGGTGGAGGAGCTGCTTTAATCCAAAATTCTATTCATGCCCAAAATATAATTAAAGTAATTAAAAACGCAAAAAAGGATTGGATTGAAGGAAAAACAATCAAAGAAACTCAACTGACAAGTGATATTAAACAATATGTTTCAGATTATCAAAAGAATCATAAAATAAATATTCAAAAAAAATCATTTACAATCTCAGTTAAAACACGACTCGGTTATTTGGTTCCTGAAACAAATAACTGGATTTCTCAACTGCTTGAAGAAGAACCTGATTTAATTACTCTTCACGGTAGAACTCTTAAACAAATGTATACAGGAAAAGCAGATTGGGAAGAAATTGAACAAGCTGCCCATTTGTGTAAAAAAACCAATACATTGATTTTTGGTAATGGAGATATTGATTCTATGCAGCAGGCAAAGGAACATATTGATACTTATAAAGTTGACGGAGTATTGGTTGGGAGAGCAGTGTTTGGTAATCCATGGTTTTTTTCAGATCACAATCCTACTCTTAAAGAAAAATTTACTGTTATGCTTGAACATGCCCAATTATTTGTTAAATACCGCCAAAATCTAGGCATAGCTCCTCTTCGAAAACATTTCTGTTGGTATTGTAACGGATTTCCTGAATATAGAAAAGTGAGAGAGAAACTTATGAAAGCAAATACGATTCACGAAGTAAAAAATATAGTTGAAGCAATTTGACTTTAGCACATCAAAATGCTATAATTATAAGATTAACCTATGAAAAAAATAAGGGGGTTAGATCTAAGATTTCCTCGTAAAAATTATATACAAAGAATCACTACGGCAGATTATTATATGGGATTATTTTTTTTAATTCTTACTGTTTTTACTTTCTTTCTTATCAGTCTCAGACTTGTTATAAAACTGTAATCAGAATGGTAGTGTTTTTTAAAGATTCTTGTTCTCAACTAACACATGATCTTTCTTCGTCCATCCTGGTTTTGATATTACTTTAACCCATGTCTCGTCTCCTATCGCGCTATGAATTTGTCCAGGAAAAATCGTTGCTGATTGTCCTACGTTGAGCATCTGTGGCTTTCCATCAATAACAAGAGTCAGTTGTCCTTTTACAACCTCATAAATCTCCGTTGCTTCATTGTGGTAATGTGGCTCCATGATATCAATAACTACAATAGCAATGCTTTTTTCTGAGTGCAGCGATGTCGGATCTACCTCACAAAGAATCTCCGTTAAATTTTCTTTACTATTGAGAATAATCTTTTTTCCGGGATACTGTTTTTTTAATGTTTCAATTACTTCATTTATATTCATACTTATATTTTAATTGATTATTGCAAATAGGTAAAGAGTTTATTTATTGCTTTTATTTTGTAAACATTTAGTGTAGTAAAAAATTTCCAAATAAATGTTTCTCCGAATAAATGCCAGAGCTCATCTTTTATTCTCATAAGATAATGGATATTATCTCCACCGATTCCGCCGCGATATATATAATATTTCTTTTTTGATAACCAAAAAGAGTCATCAATAAGGTTACTGTTTTTTGCCTGTTCATAAAGAGCTGTTCCTGGAAAAACCCACACAGCACCGACCGATCCTGTTTCATCGGGTTTAATCTCATTCAATAATTTTTTACTGAGAATAATATCTTGATGAGTTTCCCGTGGTAAGCCATACATCATAAGCGCACAAGCTCTAATACCGGCTTTTTTTGTGAGTGATACCGCGCGTTTTATTTTATCTAAGTTTGTGTGTTTGTTAATATGGGTCAACATTAAAGGAGATCCCGATTCTATCCCAAAGCTAAGCTGATAAAATCCCGACTTTTTCATAAATCTCAACATCTCTAAATCAACTTTATCAACACGGGTTGTTCCGTAAATAGCAACTTGTAGTTTCTTACGAATTATTTCTTTACAAAAAATTATAATTTCATCCCTATTACCGGTCAAGGTATCATCCTGAAATACAAAATGTTTTGCTTTATACGTTTTATAGAGCATCTCAATTTCATCAGCAACAAGTTTACCGCTTCTATATCTGTATCCTTTCCAGATCATCCAACTGGAACAAAATGTACACGTCCCCATACATCCGCGTGAAAAAATAAGCGGAAAACGCACTTCAGTTTTAAGATTTACTCCGTTTACCAATCCTTCTCCGCGGGATGGATAGGAACGTGGATTTACAAGATTCCATGCAGGAAAAGGGAGCGAGTCAAGATTTTGTATCATGAGACGAACGGGATTATCAATTACTTTGTTTTGATTTTTCCAAACAAGTCCTTTTATAGTTTTAAAAGATTTTCCGGTAGCTAATTCAAAAAGTGTTTCTTCTCCTTCTCCCCTGATAATAAAATCTATATTTTGATATGTTTCCATCATCTGTTTCCACATAATTGTCGGATGAACATTTCCTAAAACGACTTTGCAATCAGGAACTAAATGTTTTGCTTTTTTTGCAACCCATAAGGCCTGATGACGTCCCGGAGTCAACGAGGAAATTCCGACAAGATCAGGTTTGAATAAAGATAAGACTTTTAATACAGCTTTTTCTCCTTCAATTGCTCCATCAACAATTTTTACTTCTATTTTTGAACAGTATTTACCAAGATATGCAGCGAGATACAATATTCCAAGCGGGCTTGGCTTATATCCTCCCTGATCCACTTTTGGAGGATTTACAAGAAGTATTTTTTTAAATCTCATATCAAAGATTTATTATATCAACTTTATTTGCTATTGTTTGACTTAATATATTTCCTATAGTATAATTATTTTCTATGCCAGAAAACAGACAAAAAGATATTGTCCAACCTCCAGCAGTTATTATTCCACAAGAAGTTTTTGCTGCACATCTATTAGTTACCCAACTGAAATTTACCACTGTATTACAAGACTTACAGACTCGACGTCTTGAAATTATTTCATCTCCTAGTGGAGAACCAGCAGATTCAAAAGAAATTATGACAACATACCTTGAAGGAATCTCACCTTGGGTATGCAGAACATTAGGACCACAAGCGACATTGCAAACTACACGTGTAAATGCGGCTGGTCAACCAATCTCACTTTTGTTTGCTACATTTAATTTATTGAAAGATGAAATTGATATTATTGAACTGGATGCTGATAGTAAACCAAAAACAAGTTTATCTGTCAGTAAAAAAACAAGTGATGAAGGATATGGAAATGGAGATATAGAAGTTCTTGTTACATTACATAGAAGAGAGAAGCAAGCACCTATACAAATGTTCACAACAATTTCTGATAACACTATGCGTTAAGATACTAATCTCACTGCTTTTTCATCATTTTCTCAATGCTCTTTTCATTAAAACCTTCCTGTTTAAATTTTAAAATATTTTTTGTTGCTGCTTTTTTGCCTGCTTCAACGCCAAACTGATCAAAACCGTTTATCTGCAAGATACTAGCTTGGGCGTGAACCTGATGTTCATATAATGCAATAAGCTGACCAAGTGAAAAAGGTGTCAATTTATCAATAAGTAAGATAGACGATGGTATATCGCCAAATTCTCTTTTATGCCGATCTTTATTTTCAACTCCAAATGCGAGTGAATCTGCTTGAGCAAACATATGAGCAAGTAATGTGCTTTGAGCTTTTTCCGAATTTTCCTGTAAGGATTCTTTGCAGCTTAAAAATGTCAGAGCAAATTGTCTTACCGTCCCCATATGAATAAGCTGGTTAAAAGAATGTTCAAAATCAGTACCCAATCCATCTAAGATTAGTGGGGAAGTTTGATAGGTGACAGACTGATTAAAAATGTTAATAGACTTACCTAGACTTTCAGCCAAAAGTTGTTGCAGATGTTTTGGAAAAAGTTTAAGAAAAACATCATAAGTAATCATTGAATAAATAATGTTATTCAGAAATGTAGTATTCCAGATACTAAGAAGCGCCATGATAACAGGAATATTGTTTTCAAAATCCGTTCTCAGATAATGGTTGTCCATTTCATGCATACCGCTTAATATTTCTTTAAAATACTTCGGTCCGATTCCAAGCATCAGTGATAAACCAACCGCACTCGAAATGGAAAATCTTCCGCCGACCCAGTCCCACATTTCAAACATATTTTCATCTTTCATTCCAAATTGATTTACCAGGACTTTATTCGCAGAGATTGCAACAAAATGAAAAGAGATTGCCTCTGTTCCCAAAGCGTTTACTATCCATTTTTTTGCCTTATTTGCATTAGCAAGAGTCTCTTCTGTGGTAAATTTTTTTGAACAGATAATAAAAAGCGTTTCCTCGGGCTGACAAAGTTTTAATGTTTCGGCAAGATCTGTAGGATCAACGTTGGACACAAACTGAACGTCAATAGTACTTTTTCTGTATTTTGTAAGAGCATGATAAGCCATTTTCGATCCTAAATCAGACCCTCCAATGCCAATGTTGACTATATGTTTTATTTTCTTTCCAGTTGCTCCAAGTCGTTTCCCGTTGTAAATATCTTCTGTAAATTGAGTCATTTGATCCAAAACCTTATGAACACTTTTTACAATATCAATTCCATCAACAACTAATTTCTGATCCTTTGGCAATCGTAGAGCCGTATGAAGTACCGAACGATTTTCCGTAGTATTGATTTTATCTCCACGAAACATTTCATCAATCGATTCTTTTAATCCTGCCTCTCTTAATAACTCAAAAAGAAGTTTCATTCCATTTGTATCAATTTTTTCGCGACAAAAATTATACTGCAAACCTTCTATTTTTTTATTCATTTCATTCCCTCGCAAAGCATTTTCAGTAAACAAATCACGAAGATGTTTTTGTTTTATTTTTATTGCATAGTCGCATAAAAGTTTCCATATGCGAGATTGAAATATATGTTGTTCTGTCATATTACAAGTAGTATATAACAATTTGATATGAGTAATCAATCTTTATATCAATCAAGTAGTAGTTGAAGGCATCCTCTTATCAGTATTCTTAACATAATTATGATGGGCAATCCCTAGATCTTTCTGTCTATTTCGATCACGTTTACCAGCACTGTTTAAATAATCAACATCAAGAGACGTACCTTGAGAATCGTCTACATCTACTCGTACGACCAAATATATTTTCTCTCGAACTACCCCACTATTTCTTATCAAAGTAGTCTGTGAACCAATAGGACAACCGACTTTATCATAAAGAACACAGGATCCAATAACAATATGGCCCACTGTCTTTAAAATCGCGAGCATTTGAGTAACAGAATGACATTCCTGGGTAAGAATTTGTCTTGTGGTATTTGCACATCGTTCCATACACAATTTTACCATATGCAACCTATAATATGAAGATATTTACAAATATGTAGAAAAACTAAAGTTAATCAATTAAAATATGTTCCGAGTTGAATAAATGACTGATTTGTTACATCAAACCAAAAAGAAACCTTTTGTTCATTTTTAAGTAAAGAAGTATTTACGACAATAAGAGTTGAAGACGCCCAACCGGTAACATCATCTATTTTATAATCAGGAAGTTTTTGTAAAAATAATTCTTGAATATTTACATAAGGATTAGAGTTTGAAAAAAGTTTTCCTGATGCAGAAAAAACATAGTAATTATTTAAAGTTGGCGTTGATTCTGTCAGAAACAAATATTCATTATCAGGAGACCAGGTGTTAAAAGGAATAGATAGATTTTGAGAATCTTCGAGTTTTTTAGTAAATATTTCTATCCTTTCAGTATCCGGAGATGTTGTAATAAAGGTATATTTTGACAAACCTTCTGAGTACTCTTTTATCATTGTTAAAGATTTCATTCCATCAGGAGAATTCATTATAGAAGTAACTTCCGGATGCAAAACAACAGGGGTAGGGGAGTCTGAGACAATTGAATTCATTGCCGCGGTGGAAAAAACTCTTTTTTCCATATTATTATTGCGTTGAAGCAGGAAAAAAAGAGACAGTGCTGTTCCTGTTGTGATTAAAACAAACATTTCAAGCCGATGTTTTAAAGTAAACATAAGTTATATTGGATCTTCATCAGAAATTGTTATTATTGTTCCTGGATTATTTGTATCTGTATGAGTCGTCAGTCCGTTTGTAATGGGCGTTGCCCATTCATACAATTTAGCAATATCTGTTGTCTTCATATTGACGCATCCATGACTCATAGCATGACCAAAATTATTATGCCAGTAAGTACCGTGTAAACTAAAACCCGCACTTGCCGGCACAACATCGTTTGAAAAAAACATAACATACGGAACATTCGGCAAATCGTAATAATCGGACCCTGACCCACCACTCATACGAGTAGAACGGAGTTTTACCCAAATAGTAAAGTCACCCTTTGGGGTTCTTCCCCACAAACCGGAAGAAATCGGCGTTTTCATAAACAATATTTTACCATCGTAAGCAGTCAGAATCTGTGTTTTCAGGTTTACATAAATATGCTTTTCATTTTGTTTTGATTCAACTCCCAACACGGTTGGTTTTGAAACTCCAAGTGCCAGATTAATATTTGGAACAATAACTTTATGATTATTAAAAATACCTATAGCATTATTTTCAATTTTCAATTTTAAACTTTCTTTACAACTAAGAGAATTTGCACACTTAAAAGTTTGTTTTGATAATATCGGATATATCAATGTGTTTAATGCAACAATAGCTACAAAACAAATAGAATAACGGATTAAAGATGTGTAAAAAAAATTATTTTTATTGACAGAATGATTTATTGTCTTTTTCTTTTTAATATGCGTAGTTTTGCTCATTAATACATAATATTACATAAAAAAACAGTTGTAAAGATATAAATGTTAATTTAATCGCTCAATTTTAATATTCAGATTTTTATAATAATATGTTATGATCTTTTATATCAGTCAAATTTCTTATTCTATGATATAATGCTTTTATGTCAGGGAGTACAGAATTAGCCCGTTCTGGTAGGCAAAGTATTACTTGGGAAACCAAAGGTCAACCAGGACATAATTATGAAAACTCATTAGATATTCATGGTGTATTGTTTTTGGATGTTGATGGAACTCTCACTCGACCAGGAAGCATGTATGCAATCGATATCGAAGCAATAGGCGTAATAACAGAATTTGTCAATCGAGGAGGTGTTTGTGTTTTTAATACAGGTGCAACTCTCGGAAGACTTGAACGGACAATTTTAAATCCTATTTTTAACGGTTTAGATCAAATTCATAACAATACACAAACTGTCTCTGGTATCTTTCGTGATCGAATTATAGCAATGCCAGAAAATGGATCAGCGTCTTTACTTAATACAGGTGTTGAAATTGTTGAAAATGAATTATATTTTCTCTGGCATGTTCTCCACGCCCTTCATGTTCCGGATAAAGAGAAACTTCGCGCCCTAATTGAAAGTGAGCTTGTCCCTTCTCATCACAAATCTTTTGTTGTTGGCGACCGTCCAGGAGAAATGAATCCACGACAATATATTTTAAGTTGGAAAGGAATAACTGATACCCTTGAGCTTGTTGAAGAAATAAAAAGAAATATTGTACCCAAACATCCGAAAATTGATTGGACACATATTCAAATGAAAGCTGCAAGAAAAACAATTGATTTTATTCACTCTGAATCGGGAAAACAACCATCTTCAGAGTGGTTGCTGCATGAAGTAGGCTTTATAGACGGACCTTTGCTTGGTTTTGGAGATTTGGGTGATGAATTTGGAAGAGTTATTCCCACAATTAATGTTAATCAGGTAAAACCGAATGAATTTCGTAGACGTAGTGTTCCTTCTATGGAACTAACACGGTGGAAATCTTTAAGCAAAAACTCATATGTAACTACCGGCACAGGTAGAGGTGCAACTGTTCGAGACTTGCATACAGGCGCTGAGCTGTCTGTACTCAGAGATGAAGAAGGAGAAATCATTTATGCTTCTCCAAACGACAATAACTATCTTTCGCCTGGAACTATGAAAGAGGGTTTTCCAATTGAAATTAAACCTGGAACTTATTATGGCGCAGGTCATCAATTACAAACAATTCAGGATGCAGGTAAAGGAACGGCTTGGGTACTGCGACAATTAATAGATAAAGGATATTTTGCCAAATAAACGTAGAGCAAAAATAATAAATAAGTAAACAATAACAGACTTGAGTATAATATCAAATATCAACGAGCCTATTCATAACGAAAGATCTGCTCAGATAAATGAAATACTCAAACAAGATAAGACGACTTTTGATTCTTGGATTTTATCGACGAAACCAGTTAGAGTTGCTACTATTCCTTTAAATGTATTACGATTTCTTATTCCAACCCCCACATTTCAAACTGCTCAAGACCCACATAATATTTCAATCATGGGATTATCTACTCAACTAAGTGAAGTTAACAATCTCAATTTTATTATTTTTGAAAGAAGAAATTTACCAGTATCTGATAGAAATACATTGGACAACTATATGAAAGTATTAAGAGCATTTTATGAAAGACTTGCAGTTTCACGAGTAGATATGAGTAATCGAGAAAAAATACCTATTCCTCCACTTGAAATTGATCCATTTCATATTGAAGAGTATGAATTTATTGAAGATGGCATTTTAACAGTTGAAGATTTTATTACAAACGATATTTCTATGCGGGCAATTGGACCTCAACTGAAAGTCGAATGGTATTCTGATCATCCCCATTTACACGGTATTGGAATGGCGACATCATTTTATGGTAAACTCCGTTATGCAGCAAAAGCAATGCAATATAGATTTATTGTCGGTGAAAATCCATCTCCTGGATACTTTGTTAAGAAATTAGGAAGGAGTACCCTGGAAGAGATTAAGCCAGAATTACGACACGAATTTAGTAGTAAGCCTACAATCGGAAACACTGAAACTGTTACAATAGATTTTTTATTTGATGAAGATAAGGTACATTATCTTATTTAAATCTAAGTGGAATTGTAAGGTTTGATTATCCCATCGCTGACTCTAAGTCATATTATAAGCTTCTTTAATTGACATATATAATATTCAACTATTACTGAATATCTTAATTATAGGCACATTAATACTCTTGACAAATAGCACCTTATGTCTTATAATATATTTATATGTTAACAGAACATCGCGAACAAAAACTTGCTGGACAATATGGATATCCTGTTGCACCTATGAATCCTCCACCTGCAGAAAAATCTCCAAATGTTGTTCAATTTTCTCTTACCCAAGGTTGTAGTCACGGAAGATGTACTTTTTGTACAATGTATCGAAGAGACGGACAAGAATTTAAAATGAAGTCATTACCTGAATTTAAAAGTCATGTTGATCAAGTGTTGGCTTACTTAAAAAAACACCCTGGTGAATTACGTCAGATTGATAGAATATTTTTAGGTGCTGGAAATGCTTTACATGCAGATGTTGATTTACTGCTTCAAGCTTCCCAATACGCTCTGAAAGCCGTAAAACTTGCTGTTCCTGGAAATCCTATTCCAAGAAGATTAGCTGTTTACGGAAATACCAAAGATATTTTAGAAAAAGATCGTGATATGCGATTATTACGTTGTGGAGGAACATGTGGATGGATGGGTGGGAAGTGTTCAATAGATTCTTTAGGAGAAAAAAGAGGGGTTGATGTCGTTTACTGGGGAATAGAAAGCGGTAGTGATAAAGTCCTAAAAATTGCTGGAAAAGGATATACTCAAGATCAGGCTGCTCAAGCAGGGCAAATCTTACAATCAGCAGATGTAAGACCATCAGTGATGATAATGCCTGGCTTAGGTGGAATCGCTCACTCTGAAGATCATGTCTATGATACTGCAATGCTTCTTAATTATGTTCGACCTGAATGGACCACCTTTATAGGTTTGAAGATTAATGATGGAACTCCTTACGCAAAATGGATGGAAAGAGAGGAAGCTGAAAATCGAAATCGAAGAATGACTCCTGCTGAAATGGCAGAGCAAACAGCTCGCATAGTTGAATTATTAAATTTTCCAACAAGTGTAGGCGTTCACGGAGATCAAGTACATACTTTTGGTCACAATCCAGTAACAATCGGTGTTGCAAAAATTGAAGATGGATATGGGGCACGACGTGTTGCTCGTCAAATAAGACAAACTGCAAGTGGCGAATTTGGAGAAGGAACTAAAGCATTTAGAATGTTGGACATTGAAAGTCTTTTAAATCGATTCACTCCAAATAAACTTACTTAATAATTATTTTTTATTTGCTCAACCTAAAGTAAATACTTTATACTTTGAACATGATCTGGAAAAAATATTCAATTCTTCTTTTATTTGTTGCCCTTTGTTCCATTCCCATTTTTATCACTTTTAATCGCGGAATAAATTATTTTGATGAAGGCTATATGCTAGAAGGCGCACGTAGAGTTATTAGCGGAGAACTTCCATATCGCGACTTTCATTTCATATATACACCTATAACTATATATATTCTTGCATTTTTTCTTCGTATGGGGGGGCACTTTATTATTGTTGAACGATTCGCAGCAGCCATAATAAGTATTATTGGAATCATATTCTTGGGTCTACTCAGTATAAAATTAACAAAGAATTATATACTAGCTTTATTTTCAATGTTATTATATTCTGTTTGGGGTCCCTCTCACATAAACTTTTTTTGGCCGGTAATGTGCATTATTCCGTTCCTATTTATATATTTTTATCTTTTTACAAATTCATATTTTTTGTTATCAGGCGTTCTTCTTGGTACTATCTTATTATGTAAGCATAATTTTGGAGCTGCTCTAATAGTTTCATTATGTTGTTATTATATTATTGTTCGACCTTCAAATAAAATACTCCTAATAATATTTGGAATATTTATTCCAATAATCCTGTTTACCGGTTATCTTCTTTTAACACAATCATTTCTTTCATTTCTTTCAGACATGAACACCTACACTATTCAGGAGGTGCTTTTTAACAAATCATTGTCTGTTCCTTTCCCATCCCAATCAATTGGAAAATTAATTCTTTATCTGTTTCCAGCTATTGTATCCATAATTTTAGGTATCGGAATTTACATTAAGAAAATACATATGAAACTTCTTATAATTCCGCTTAGTATATTTACTTTTTATTTATTCGGTATATTTCCCACACCGGATTGGACTCATTTGTTACCACTTTTAAGTACGATGGGAATTTTATATGCACTCCTTCCAAATATCTTTGGAAATAAATATCGATTTTACTGCTATATTCTAATGATATTCGTAATAGGAGCAGGTCTTTATAGTCTTTCTTTTCGGAATTATTATAGATGGGAGGCGCCACTAACAAAACAAGTCAACTGTTTATCATCAGGAGTTATGAAATACATATGCATTGATGAAAAAAATAAAACAGTGATCAACCAAACACTTGCTTTTGTTAGTAGAGAAACAAAGAATGATTCCTATATATTTGCTTTTTACAATGACCCAATATATTATTTTCTTTCTCAAAAAAGTAATCCAACACGTTATATTGATTTCAATGTTAACATTGAAAAAAAAGAAGAACAAAACGTAATCAGCGAACTTAAAAAAAAGAAAGTTAACGTTATTGTCACAAGATTTTCTCCCACTAGTAGTAATTCAAAATTTATCACTAAATATATTGAAAAAAACTACCAACAAATAAATAGAGTGTATGAATTTATTGTGTGGAGGAATAGAAATTTAACACTGCAACCTTAGCCCGTTATTATAACTAAAATTAGGTTTCTTTGGTATAATGAGAATGTAATTATTTTACATATAAAACAGTATGTCTTACAAAATTGTTTGCACAAATTGTAATCATATTGAAACGAAAAGTATTGTTTCTTGTAGCATTTGTTCAAAGGGTTTAGAGACTCAAAATTTAAACAAAAAGACAATTGATTTACAAGAAATAAATATTTTTCTTCGATATAATTCTTTTTTTTCAGAAGATAATAAGGAAATACTGAATAGATATCCAAACAATTCTACCCCCATAATTAAACTTAAAAGGGGGCATATATATGCCAAATTAGAATATTGTTCATTTTCTTTTTCATCTAAAGACCGTGAGGCCTTTATAGAAATAGCCATGGCAATAAAATTAGGATACAAAGGAATAACGGTTGCAAGCACGGGAAATATGGGGGGAGCTCTGGCATCTTTATGCGCTATTTATCAATTTCCTTGTTATGTATTTGTACCAGAAGATACAAGTGAAGTAAAAATAAAACAGATTACTCAGTTTGGAGCAGTTATAAAAAAAGTATCTGGAACATATGACGACATTGTCCCTATTGTCATGAAATTTGCGACAGAAAATAATCTTTTCTTAGCTAGCCTTCAAGCTTTTAGATTTGAAGGTTATAAAACTATTGCTTATGAAATTTTTCAAACATTTGGAAAAGATTTACCTAAAAATATTACTATTCCTTTGGGAGATGGCACTACTTATGTAGCCATTTGGAAAGGATTTCAAGACCTGCTATCTCTTGGACTTATCGATGCGTGCCCCTCACTTATCGGAGTTCAAGCCAGTCAATGTGCACCTATTGCCAATGCTTTTGCTCAAAAATCTACTATTAAAATTATACAAAACCCAAAAACCATTGCAAAAGCAATTAGAATCGGGTCTCCACTTGACGGAGAATATGCAATAAAAGTTGCAAACAAAACAAAAGGAAAAATACTTAGCTACTCAGAGGAACAAATTATAGAGTCTCAAAAATCACTTTTAAGACAGGGGATAAATGCAGAATATACTTCAGCTTTAACATATTGTCCCGTCTTATTTGATAAAGTAGAGGATTGTTTACTTCTTATTACTGGCTCAGGGTTTAAAAATTAAACCAGGGTCCTTTTTTTATGTCTTTGCATTTCACTAACCATATTAATTGCCAGATTTGCGACGTGGATAGCTCCAATACCAGATGAATCAAATTTAGGATTTAATTCAACAAAATCTGCACCAATAAGTTGTTGGCGTTTTGCGAGTTCAGTTAATAACTTTTTTGCTAACTCATAATTAGCTCCTCCTGGCTCGGGTACTGTTGTGCCAGGACAAATACTAGGATCTAAAAAATCAACATCAAATGAAACATAAACCGGTAAATCTCGTAAATATCTTAATACTCCATTAACACCCTGATATTTTAAAGTTGCAATTATTCCACTATGGTTTAATCTATTGAAAGGGACTACCACATTACCTTTTGCTTCAGATTCTCTTAATCCCTGTCCAGAATTTAAAAATCCGCGCATACCAACTTGAACGATTCTCTTAACATTCGGAAGCTCACTTACACGCCTCATTACTACCCCACACTCAGCTGCGTCTTCTTCATCATATCGTTGAAAGTCACCGTGCGCATCAAATTGCCAAACATCAAAAGGAAAATTATAAGCTTCAAGTATTGGTCCGGTAACTGAATGATCGCCACCAAAAGTGATAGGGATTGAACCGTTGTCCAAGATTGTTCGCACAGCCTGTGTAATTCTGGCATTTAATGTGTCTTTAGGAGTATCAGCTACATCGCCAACATCACATAATGAACCATTATTTATTAAATATAATCCTCTTTCCGGATCATATAATTCTCCATCAAATCCTGGATAAGAATACATGGTTGATGCCACTCTTATTGAGTCAGGACCTTCTGAAGTTCCAGGTCTAAAAACACATCCTCTGTCTGTTGGAATTCCAAGAAAACTGACGGCTCTCAATCCAATTGCGTCATTTAGATTTACTCTTGGACTTTCTAAAAATGTCGGTCTATTGTTTTCAGCCATATTAATCTGCAACTGGAATTCCTAAATATGCGCACATTTCAACTTCGCCTGGTAAATTCGCCATTTCTTCTTTTGCCTCTCTATAATGTATTAAAGCTGCTTCAACCATCATATCCGCAAAATCTGGTAAAGTAACTCCCCCGGCAACAAGCATTTTTGGAAAATCGCTTTCTTCTCCAATAAGTCCAGGGCTTGTATTATTTTCTAACCAATAAATTGTGCCGTCAGGAGCCATACGAAAATCCATTCTCGAGTACCCGCGACAACCAAGTCTAGTAAAAATATCAGCACAAGCAGCTTCTATAGTATGTTGAACATCTGGGTCTAATACTGCTGGAAGTATTTCCTCATATAATTCTTCTCCTCCTGGATATTTTGTCTCGAAATCTTGTATTCCTTTGTGCAATATGACCTCAACAATTGGTAAAACGTGGGGTTTTCCTGTTTTTGGATCTTCAAATATTCCGATTGAAAATTCTCGTCCTGGAATAAAATCTTCAACAACCATATCTCCAAATTTTCTTGTAAAATCGTAATTTGAAACTAATTCCTCCATATTTTGAGCCAGAAACACGCCATATGAACATCCTCCGTTTCGAGGTTTACCAACAACTGGAAAATTAAAATTCATTTGAGTTATGTCCACGTTTTTTGGAACAACTGTCTGACCGGGTGTATTGTAACCATACGAACTTACAAGTGAGCTGAAAACTGCTTTATCCTGACAAATTGCGCTTGCTGCAACGTCACAACCTGTATGGGGAATACCTAACATATTTAAGTAACCTTGAACAGTGCCATCTTCTCCAGCACCTCCGTGCAATGTTAAAAATGCTACTCCTATTTCTGAAGGAGGAGGCAAAGCTCTCAGTGTTTCACTTGTAAGGTCGTATCCTTGAACGTGAGCGTAACCTGCTTGTATTAATAAATTCATTGCAGTTTGACCAGATAACATAGATCCTGCTCTTTCAGATGAATTTCCTCCATAAATAACGGTAACGGGAGTTTGTTTTCTTCGTTCAGGTGATAAAATGATATCCGGTTGTGTGTATGCTTTTTCTGACATTTTATTTTTTATTTCAAATTTTTTATTAATGTTAATTTACTAATAATTTTTTTCTTGAACTTGCTGTTCCAACAAGGACAACACTTTCTCCCGATATAATATCATTTTGTATTGCATCAAGTGCTGGAAACACTGCGCGTGATGAAAATTCAAGGCCATCATGACCTTGTACACGATCAATATCATCATCAGTTACGGATATGGCCATACCATTAGTTGCAGCTAATATTTCGTGAATTCTTAGAGCGTTAAAGCAAGTATCTGACGCAATTGCCTCTGCTCTTGAATCTGTTGGATGCTCTAAAACCGGCACATGATCTTTAATTTGATGGATAAATCCATACGTTATTGGATCTGCTCCTTTTATTTGAACCGGCACTAACCGTGGGATATGCTGTATTAATCCCATGTCCATTAAATCTTTAAATCCGTAATAATACCCAAGTACGTTTCCACCACTTCCGCATGGTAACACAACCCAATCCGGTACATTATTACCCATTTGTTCATATATTTCATAAGCTGCAGTTTTTAAGCCCTGAATATAAGCAACATTTGTTGCAGGAAGACCATTATAAACGTCATGATGTTTTCGACAATAACGTACAAAATGTTCATAACTTTCAATTAAATCTTTATCAAAAATAAGACTTGCTCCTTGTTCCTTCATCTTGTCAATTTTAACTTGAGCTGTATCCTTTGACAAAAACACCACAGGTTCTATTCCTGCCAATCCGGCATATGATACAAACGAAACACCTGCATTTCCTGTGGATGGAATTGCTGCCCGTTTTTTACCTAATGATCTTGCTTCAGCAATGAGTAAAGGCATTCCGCGATCTTTAAAGCTTCCAGTAGGATTTTGACTTTCATCCTTAAGAAAAACTCGTGCACCAGAAACGGAATCTAATTCCAGAAAAGGAGTATTTCCTTCACCTTGAGATAAAACCTCTTGATCATCAAGAGGAAGCATTTGACGATACTTTAAAATACCTTTTGCATCAGGATCAGTTATTGGATATGTTGCAACAAGACGATAAAGTGCCATCCAAAAATTAATTGGTACACCACCTATTTCCAATTCCTTATGTCTATGTTCTGGACTTGGAGGAGGATAGGAAAATGCCTTTCCACAAACTGAACACTCGAGTGAAAATGATTGCATAGATTACGTTTTTGATCCTAATACATCAATAATTCTTTGCGGTAATGGCCTGGGATCAACAACAACTATATCTTTTTGCCACTCAGGATAACAATGAGGGCATTGTGGTTCGTTATAAAGAACATTTGGATCGTTAACACGATTAAATTCTTTAATTGCTGCAACCATTCGTTTGTCACAGTGATCGCAATTTCCTGATGTTGTATGAGGAAAAAGTTCATTCCTTTCAACTCCCGAAGCATATCCTTGACTTCCGCTTATAACCTCTGCATCAAAATATCCACCCAATCGTAAATCAAGTGGTTGATCAGATCCAAGTTTTGCATAAATTCCCCGAACTGCTTCCCGTACAGACCAAAGCCAAGGAACACGATATAAACCATCTTTATTTAATTTATCAATGAGTGAGTGATTCTGAATTGAGGTAGGTTCAATTGAAACTGCATCAACGCCAGTTTTAAATGCATATACTGATGTTTCAACAGCATCATCAATTGCCTCTTGTTCGGTCAAAAAAGCAGGCTTCTGATTTACATATGCAAGAGCTTTAAAACCAAACTCATGTAAAAGAGCAACCGCATTTTCAAATACCTTTAAATCGGGCATGTTTTTATTATGACCAAGTTCACGAACATCATGATTAATTGATTCAAGACCGATTCCTACTTCAACAGTACCTCCATATACATTGCGAATATTTTCCAAGGCTTCACGAGTTATGTATTCGGCTCTTGATTCAATAATTACTTTTTCCACTCCTGGACATCCATTTAGTGAGTAAAATATTTCATTGACAGCTTCAGGTGGTACCTCTTTCGGATTAAGCAAACTACCTAAATTGTACAAACACAAGATCGGATAATTATTTATATCAAATTCAGCCATACCGGGTTGATTATCGATTGCAGTTCCATTTAGAACACTTTCCCACTGAGCTAAATAATTTGCTGTAGTTACAGGATTTGCCGTAGTACCATCAAAATGAGCGCACATCGCACATCCTGCATTACTTGTATAGTGTTCACAACCCGTTGCACGTAATACAACCATTACCCGAGGAACAGATTTTCCTTTCCATGCAAATTCATTTACTTCAATTTCTGCAACTTTTGTTGGATCAAAACCCCGAGAGGGCACTTCGCCTCTTATTTTAGTTAGTGTGCTTCTTACCAAATGTAACGCTTGATCATATTCTGCACTCATATTCTTTTCATAAATGAAATAACCGGTCTAAATTTATGCCCTGTTTTATATACAAAATTATTTACAATATGAGTATTTATAGTCATATCTCGTGGTAATATCTCATAGAGACTCTCTTTTATCATTGATTGCTGTTTTTTTGTCATCTTGTATATGCTCGGCTGTAAATATAAATCAATATTTCCGTTTTCAAGTTGCACGATTTGATATCGTAATCCATGGATGGGAATCTGTAAGTCAAGATACCAGTTATACGCAAGATCCATAAAACAACTTGCCGGTATGACCTCTCCATTACTATCAATTATTGAGTCCATATGTCTTCCATAAACTGCACCGAATATACGAAAATTGCTTCCGCATAAACACTTTATTTTTTGTTTAATGCATGCCGTATCTCCTTGATGATATCTGATAATAGGAGTTGCTTCATTTAGTAAGTTTGTTCCAATCAACAGTCCTTGTTCTTCATTGTTAAGAACTTTTTTTGTTTTTGGATCAACAACTTCCACATAGCAACTATCTTCTTCTAAGTGGTATTTTCTATAAGGACATTCCAAAGCGATTCTAGTCAATTCCTCACTACTGAATTCGTCCAAAACGGGAATACCCATAAATTTTGAAATTTCGCGACGTTCATGAAGAGAAGATTGTTCTGAATGTACAACAATCAGTTCAACTCCATATTTTTTTAAAGGTATTTTTTTTTCATAAAACTTAAATAAGTAGGTTGGATATAGCGACAAAATTCTTGGTTTTAATCTACGAATAACCTGAGCCGCTTCATCAACCTGAACTGTTGTAGGCAAAAATTCAGTCTTGTAATCACCATCAACTGAAGAAACCCACCAAGGACAAGTATAAATAAACAAAGCTAGATCGTCTGGTTTATACTTATTTTCTGACTGAAAATAAAACTGTCTCACTCCTTGCAAAGTATCTAAGTAAATAGCTTCAGGTGAGACAACAATCGTTACAAATTTTCCTGAGGAACCTGAACTCCTCGTTGTAAACTCAAAATTATGTTCAGAGCTGACACTTTTAAGAGGAAAAGCTTCTATAATCTCTTCTTTTGTTAAAATAGGAAGTGCTTCAAAATCTTTCCAAGTTTTTAGTTTATTAGGAGTAAATCCAACTGCGGAATATTTTTCGCGATATAAGGGAACGGTATTAAATGCATGAGTAACCAACTTTTTTATTCTTGTAAATTGCCATGATTTTATTTCTTCAGGAGTTCTTTTATAGAAATTGACAAAATCTGTTAGTTTTTCGTCCATTAATTGGCGGAGAACCTTATGATCTTCTGAAGTTTCTGTTCTTTTTACACTAGTTCCAAGATCCTGATACGCATTTACTGTTAAATCCTTTCCTTTTTTAGACATAAAATATAGTTCTATAGTAATTATTATTTAATGTATGTAGTCTACCATAGACAACAATTAAAATCAAGTACTAAAATACCTTCTCTTTCAATCTGGTATAGTACATTTATATTGTGTAATTTAAAAATATGATTGAACTATATAACAAAGTTTTACAAAATTCAAATAATTCCAGTAGTCAAGTTGCACAAATCAAAAATATTAGTTTTTCATCTCCGGACAAGCAACTATTTTCAAATGTCGATTTGATTATAAACAAGCGTGATAATATAGCAACAATGGGAAAAAGCGGAGTGGGAAAATCAACACTTATCAAAATACTTTTAAAAAAAATATTGCCTGATATAGGAACAGTGAATATAAATTCAGGAATAAAAATCAGTTATGTTCCTCAAAACCTAATCGATTTAAAAATCGATAGCAATACCACTATTAAAGATCTTTTTTATAATGCCAGGGGCTTAACAACGATAAATTATCGAAAATCTCAGTTAGAAACTTTAATGGGCATTGAAAATAATAGCAAGCTAATAAATCCTATAATAAAAGAATATGGGGAATTATGCGAACAGTTTGAAAAAATAGGAGGTTACTCAGCTGATTCAGAAATTGATTTTTTCCTATCAGGACTTAGGCTTGATAAAAAAACAACCGGACATATCAATTATTCGACAAAGCTCAACCAAGTGAGTAGCGGTCAAAAAACAAGACTGCTTATTGGACAAGCTTTATTTGCCCACGCAGATCTTCTTATTATGGATGATCCCACAAGTCATCTTGATATCGTGTCTATTAAATGGCTTGCTGACTATTTAAAATACTCAAAGAGTGCATCATTTATTGCAACTAATAATATTTCTTTTATCGAAGGTTTTTCAAATAAAGTTGTTGAGATTACCGATTTTGGACGAGTACTGTCATTTAACGGCAGTTATAAATCTTATGTTATAAAACGTGACCGACTTTTGCTTTCTGAAAAACTGCAAGCTGATGCGATTAATAATGAGCATGATAGGATACAAGCAACTTATTTACATTTTAAATCAAGACAAATTTTTAAAAAAAGCGCTAATATGGCTCAAGTCGGACGGGCACTTCAATCAAGAATAGGAAGATTAGATGCTAAATATAACAATTTACCCGGATCAAAACAAATACATATTATTCAAAAAACTAAATCTCTAATATTTAAATCAAAAACTCGCAGTGGAGATGATGTTATGCTTATAAATGGTGTTAGCAAAAGTTATGATAATTTTGTTGCACTAAATTTAATAAGCCTATCCCTTTCAATTAAGCGAGGAGAACATTTATTAATCTCCGGAGAAAACGGAACAGGTAAAAGCACATTAATGAGAATAATTTTTTCTACAATAAATAAGGGGCTATTTCAATCTGATACGGGAAATATTACAGTTGGTTCTGGAATTAGAGCAGGATTATATTCCCCTGACGATTCCAATCTATCAATAAAAGGCAGTGTTCTTGAAGAAATTAAAATGTCAAACGATCAATGTAGTGAAAGTGAGGCTGTAAGTACTCTTATTTATTGGGGAATTCCCAAACTGAAAATCCGCACAAAACAACTGGAGCAATTAAGCCCTGGAGAAAAAAAGCAAGTCTCCCTCGCCAAGCTTATGGTTCAACAACCAAACCTTCTACTTCTTGATGAACCCACTGATTATTTAAAATCTGAAATTATCGATCAATTGATTTATGCCTTAACAGATTATGACGGAACACTTATTGTCATTTCCCATAATCAAGAATTCGTAAAACAGCTTTCTTTCCATTATGAGTTAAAACTTCCTGAAGGAAAACTCATCACTAAATAATAAAATATATATAATTTAACCAAATGAATAGATGTCTGATATGTAATTCAAAAACCTTTCTGTATAAACGTATTAATAATATTCACATTAATGAGTGTCCATATTGTAAATTAGCCTTTACGGTTAATCCCCCAAATACAACAAACCTTTATAACCATAACAGCACATATTCACTAAAAAATTATTTAATTCAAAAAAAAGATCATCAGAATAAGTTTGAATATATTTCAAAACAAATAAGTCGCATTATCAAAAGGGGGAACATTCTCGAAGTGGGTGCTGGATTTGGGTTATTTACCAAAATTTTGAGCAATAACAAAAAGTATTACATAGAAATAATTGAACCCAATTTACTACTTCATTTTATTCAAAAAAATTCCAAGATAATTAAACACAAAGAGAACTATGAAACTTTTTTAAAACAAAACAAAAAGAAATTTGATGCAATAATACTTCTAGATGTTTTAGAGCATTTTAAAAAACCGGATATCATTCTTAAACAAACTAATAATATTATTACTGAGGGGGGATATATTGTCCTTCAATTTCCAAACTATACGAGCATAATGGCTCATATATGTTATAACTGGTCTTGGTGGATGTTAAATGATCACAAATTCCACTTTTCTCCGTCTTCAGCAAAACTTTTACTTGAAAAAAAGGGTTTTAATATAGTAAAGATTACGACATATGAAGGAGTAAATGATTTTAAAAAAAATCTTGATGGAAATTTTACTTCGATTAAAAATACATTATTGAGAAAAGTAATAAAAAGTATTTATTTTATATGTTTTTTTCCACTTTATTTTATGCTAAGAAAACTGCTTTGGAGTTTAGGCTATGGTGGCCTTATCCTTGTTATTGCCCAAAAAAAACCGACTATCTATTCCGAAAACAAGTTGGTATAATCAAACTATGAAAAATTTTTATCGCGGGAATAATAAATTTAGTGGAGGAAGAGATTTTAAACGACAGGATTTTGACAGAAGAGATTCTTCAGACCGATCGTCAATGCATAGAACAACTTGTAGTGAATGTGGAAACAGTTGTGAAGTACCATTTGTTCCATCCGGCGCGAAACCAGTTTACTGTAGTAAATGTTTTGAACAGCATCGAGGCGGTGAGTCAAAAAGATTTGAAGGAAGAAATTCTGCTCCCAGATATAACAACTACTCTGAAAATAGAAATGATAAGCAAAACACAGCATCAGAGGGACAATATAAAAAACAATTCGAATCTTTAAATTGGAAAGTTGATAAAATTCTCAAAATCCTTTCTCCTGCTGTTGCAGCAGAAGTTGTGGTAGAAAAAAGCGAAATAAAAGTATCAACAGAAATAAAACCAAAAAAAATAATAGCTGTTTCAAAAAAAAAGAAACCCGCGGTTATAAAAAAAGATTCAGAATAACATTACTTTAAAAAATAAGTTGCTTTATTTTCTATAAATCATTCTGTGACAATAAAAAGCACGACACTCATCCGGTCTATTTTCCCAATCTCCACATCCCCAGGAACTGTCGGAAAAAAGTGTTAATAAAGCACATACCAGTAATCTGTCTCCTGTTTGACGATTTATTAAATATTTCATTCCTCGACCAACATTTGCAGTACAACATCCTTCATCATCCATAATGCTTGGTTTACAATTCTCACATTTTAAAAAAGAGCTTGTCATAATGTCATTTGTAATAAGTATTGTATCCTTTTTATGGTATTATATCAAGCTCGTGTATAATACTAAAAATGAGTAATAACACTAACGAAACATTTCAAACTATTGACAGAAGAGGCTTCATCAAACGCATGCGTGATATAAGTTTGATCTTTTTTACAGCAACAGATGTGTCTCCTTTTCTAAACTATCCTGATTTAAAAAATTTTATAAAATCTATATCCAAGTGAAAAATAATTTATTTGATGTATTTCTGATTAATTATCTTTACGGAGACCAGTTGCGTTTGCAACTTTGTAAATTAATGCTTGTGCTCTGACAGTCAAAGGAACTTCAAATGTATCATAGGCAGCTTGTAAAGCTTCGGGTGAAATACTGGCGGTATCTTTTGCAATTTCTGCTTCACATGCACCAAAATCTTTACGCATTCTTAAACTTAATGTTTTAAGTTGAAGAGGGGTCAACACATCAGAACCTATATGAAATTCATTACACCCACCCCATAAAGGAAGAAAAGAATTTGTATGATAATCTCTTTCGTAAGCTTTTAAAAGAAAATCCGCACTAACATATCCATCTTTAATTGTATTTGAATCTGAAGATGTGGCAGGAGAGTAAGACAAAGATAGTAATCTTTTAACATCTTCAAAGGTAAGCTTCATTCCTTTTGGAAAAAAGAATCTAATTGTATCCGCTTGAGTAATTGAATCTGCTCTATCCGATCGTCCCTCTAAAAAGAATCGATACTGTTTGTCGTATTGAAGGCGCTCCCATTGTTTATAATCGAGAACCCTTCCCTCAATCATAAGATCTTTTAGTTTGATATCTCCATATCTTAATGAAGATAAAAAACGAAATAAATCGCCAATTTTGTCAGTATGCATTCCGTATCTGACTTTTTGAACTTCACCTTTTACCGTTGGTAAAACAACAAGAGATGTTTCTTTGGGAGGAATCAATTGATAGGGAATCTCTGATTTTGGCTCACCTATCAAAAAATAATTATTGGTAAAGATTTTTCTATCTTTAAAAGGTTTTTCTAAATTAACTCTGGGCTGACCCACCGAATTGTCTGGTGTTGCTGACATAATATTTTGATTATATATAAATAAATATTCAATTACAAATTATTATCAAGTTATTTATGAGTCAGAGGGTCACAGAATGGTACACTATAAACCAAACCCACGACCTTACGGTTGGGGATCTATGTTAGTTTTTTAGACAATTACAAATTGAAATTTATGCATAATTTTAAACAGAATTTTTAAAATTATTGTTGACAATGAAAGAAAATCTCCTATAATGTCTCTATGCCTGAAACAGAAAGAGCGAGATACCAACAACAATTAACTACTTATTTTGCTAGCCTTGAAAAGAGACAACCACAATTAGCTAAACAGTTATTCCAAATGATTATGAGCTTAATAGGTTCTGAAGTTCTTACTCCTGAAAAATTTAAATCTCTTGAAAAATATATGAGAGTAGGGTTTTCTTTACTCGGTGACTGGTTTCAAAAAAATGACTACGGCGGATTTGCTGTTCCACTATCTCTTGGTGAAAGAGCATTGAAAGCTGGAGCGGGTGCTTTTCTAACATTACCTCAAAATAGAGAGACTTTATTAAGAGCGTCTGGAATTCCTGAATCCTCTTGGTCTGTGGCTAATCAAGAAATTACTCAATTTGCAACAACTGTTAGGCAAGGCCTACAATTTGGATTCACACCAAAAATGATAGTAGGCGGATTACTTGTAGAAAATACATTAACAAATCCCTCACCAAACACTTCTTTAACAATGAGAGATCTATTGATAAGAGTTTCACAAAATCAGCTTCCTCAAATAAATACTATTGCTAGAGATTGGATGGGTAAATAGTTTTTTCAATTAAGACGCCTAAAATTTGTTCATTTTGATGTAGTTGTTAACTTGCGTACGAAATTACCATGCTTGGTAATGTATTTCGGTACTTTTACACTCTTATACTTCAATATATTAGGTTTTTCAAACTACATTTTTTTAGTTTTGAGTTAACTAAGATTATAGCTATCAAAAGCAATACAACAATAGCAACAATAATTATTTTCACTATTATTTTTTATTAATCAGTCAGGTTGTTTAGATTGTTTTAACGCACTTATTGTGAGCCATCAGGGACTCGAACCCTGAACCACCTCCTTAAGAGGGAGATGCTCTACCAGTTGAGCTAATGGCCCCGTAAAATTCTGCAGAATTTTACGGGGTAAACCCCGATATTTTTCTGCATATTAACTGCAATTTATATTTTCTTTTCCAGTTTTTAATAGCGTATTCACGTTTCAAAGCGTCTGATTGAGATTTAAACTCTTCAATAAAAACTAATTTTACCGGCCTTTTCGAACGTAATGATTTTGCTCCCTTTGTATTGTCTGTGTTGTGCTCAGAAATTCTCCTCGTTACATCTACTGATATTCCGGTATATAGAGACTTATCCGAACATTCTACAATATAAACAAACCACTTTTGATTCATTTTTTTTCTGTGTTTACACTGTAAAGGTTGTTTAATTACCTATTTTTAGCAACCTTTACAGTGCCCTCGGAGGGAATTGAACCCCCATCACTGGTTCCGAAGACCGGTGCTCTATCCGTTGAGCTACGAGGGCTAACAGTATGTATTATATACCGCTCACGACTCATTTTGTGAACTAATCTAAAAAGTAATATCGGTATAAGTATTTATACTGATTGCAATTTCTAAAGCAAGAAGTATACTATTAAAATAACTATGTTTATTTACATTACACTTCTTTGTTTCGAACTAATAGTGCTTGCACTTGTTGCCACTTACGGCGTCACACTATTATTTTCATCAGCAATGGGAGCTCCCTACGTTCCGACTTCTAAAAAAAGAATTAATGAAATTCTTAAAGAGGCGCATTTAAAAAAAGGTCAAACATTTCTTGAGCTCGGAAGCGGAGACGGACGGATTGTCCGCAATGCCGTAAAACAGTATGGAGTCACCGGAATCGGAATTGATATCAATCCCACACTCACTTTTATTGCACGACTTTACGCAAAACAGGAAAAATTAAAAAATATTATTTTTAAAACAGAAAGTATTTTTAACACGGATCTCAAAAAAGCCCACGTAATATATTTGTTCCTTATGCCGCAACTTATTTTAAAACTTATTCCAAGCCTTTCGCAACTTTCTCCAAATACAATGCTTATTTCTCATGGTTTTAAAATCGAAGGTTGGGATAAAAAATTATACAAGACTGTTAAAACAGAACCATTTTCAACATTTTATTACCGTATTTAAGTTCGGTTCATGCAAAAATCTAAAGTAAACCGTTTATTAAGATTTTTTCTGCTTTATATTGGCATATTACTTCTTCAGTTCAGTATCGGTCGGGTCGTTGAGATACGAAATAAACGATTATCGTTTTATAATAATGTCATTTCAGAACTGACCAGTATAAGCGAATCTTTTTCAAACGACCTGGGAAAATTCGGGGCAACAACTTCATTTTTAAAGGAATTTCAGACAAAAGATATCCGGATTGCAAATTTAAAATATTTTTTTCGGAAATATAACTCGATTCTATACGATAAAGCAGATATTTTTGTCCAAAATGCAGATACATACAACTTTGATTACCGGCTTCTTCCAGCCATTGCAATGCAAGAATCAGGACTTTGTAAACATATCCCTGAAAATTCATATAACTGTTGGGGATGGGGGATATACGGTGGAAAAGTCACCCGCTTTACCTCATATGAAGAGGCTATTGAAACAATAAGCCGTGGTATTAAAATGCATTATATTGATAAAGGCTTAACAACTCCGGAACAAATTATGAAAAAATATACGCCTCCATCCGACGGGAGTTGGGCTTATGGAGTAAATACTTTCTTGAATATAATTGAATAGAAGTTATTGCACGCTTCGGGAGCTGGATATTTCCTGACTCAAAGAATATTGTGTTCCGCTTTTTTTAGAGCGAGCTGCAAAAAGTGATCCACGCTTTTTCTTTTTTGATATAAGAGCCTGCATCCATGTTTTGGATTCACCTATTTTCGCACGTAATAGACGAAGTGTTCGAAGAACAATTTCAAGAAAACGTATATGATAAATTCCGGGTTTTTCTGAAACAGACTCCATTGAAATTTTTTGAATATCTGCAACCTCGTTTAAAAGACTTTTATCAGCCTTTTTAATACAATCAATCTCTTGTTTAATTTGTTCGACTAATTGTTTGATTTGTTCAGTAACAACCGTAGTCTCATGATGAGATTGATAATTAAATAGATTTCTTTCACGTTGTAATGAGGGTTTATTTTTATTTTGATCTTTATCGTTTAGATTGTCATATGCGTTATCCTCTTTACTAGACTCAGGAGCAAAGCCTCCAAACATTTGATCAATCATGCCGGCGCCCAAATCCTTAAAAGAGTCTACAGCATTTTGTGCAACGGAAGATCCGAGATTTTTTAAAGTCTCAATTGTGTTTGAACTTTTTGAAGTATTTTGCGATTTTGAGCTCATTTTGGCATTCATACCCCTCATTATATCAAAGACCTATAATATAGTCAAGGGTTTTTTGTTTTCGTAAAACTGATGCGTAAAAATATGCATTTTGTTGGGCTGATGCTTGTTCTTTTGGGTCTTTTATGCCTGCGAATATTTTTTGAATCTCTTCTTGTCCGACAGTAATTTTTTCCTGATCAGCTATTTCCATAAGAATAAACTCAAGCTTATACATTTGCGAAATTTCATCACTATATTGTTTTTTCAACTGTTCCATTTTTAAACCTTTTGATTGAAGATACGCATCAACGGTTAATCCAAGTTTTTGGACATCGTCAACTAACTGCGAAAGACGCTTATTCAGTTCCGACTCGATTATAAGCGGTGAAACCTCACATTCAACTTCTTTTAAAATACCAGTAAGAATCTCATTAAATAATTTGTCTTTTTTTGCTTTTTCATCCTGTTCAGTTCGAACTTTCTGATCTTTTCCCGGAACCCAAATATCATCTTTTTTTGAAGAAGCTTTAATTTCCTGTACTTTTTTTTTGAAATCTTTCAGCTTAACATCCGGTTTTTGAGCAACAGTAATCTTGAGTTCCCATGGTTCATTTTCTTTAGCTTTGACAAGATCAATTTTCGGATTAACAATAGGTTTTAAATTTTCTTTCTTAACAATGTCTTCGTAAACAGAAGGTATAAATGAATGAATAAGCTGTTGATATACTGCGTCTTTTTTAATATGCTTCTCTCCAATACTGCGTGGAACTTTACCTTTACGGAATCCTTCGAATTCAAATTGTGACAAAACGAGGTCAAATGCTTTTTTATATTGAACCTGAATGTCTTCTGTGGGGATCGTGATATTTAAATCGTAAGTTTGTAGGGGAAGTTTGGTAAGTGTGTGTTTTATCATTTTATAATGATACCGTATTTGATTTCAAAATCAACTGATTTTCTTCTTTCACAAATTCGTTCATAAAAAACCTTACTTTTCCGGCCCAAGTATTTCCTTCGCAATATGTTTTACCGATCTCCTCTATTGTTTTGGCCCCTTTATCTATATAGTTTTCTTTTAAACCTTTCCCGACTGTTTCTATGCCTTCTGAATACGACTTAAACATAATTCTGCCTACACCCCATCCAAACGGATTATATGAACCGGGAAGTATGAATTTTCCGAATGTTGATTCAATACCTGCAATTGATGGAAGAAGATAACAATCTAAATCATATTTATAGCATGTTGTTATAAAAGCATCAGTGTCTCCAACTAATGGGGAGTTATATTTTTCAAGCACTTTTTTAATTACTAATCGTTTTACGGATAAATCGTTATTCTTTTTTGTTTCTTTAGTTTCAAATGTCGTATAATTAAATCCGGCAGAAGTTCCCGCCACATACGTTGCGGAAACTCCGGTAAAGGCAAATAAGAAAATAATTAAAACGATTACAAAAGGAAATATTTTTCCCATAAAAAATGATCCTAAAGCTCTTCTAACTGGTAGAAAAACCTTAGGATCCAAGTGAATTATAGCATATAATTATAAGATTGTCAAATTCCCAATATATTATATAAATACAATGAACAAAACATTTCATATTTATTCATTCGGCTGTCGAGTAAATGAGGCTGAAAAAGTTCAAATGGAACTTAGTCTACAACAACACGGTTTTATTAATGATAAAAAAAACCCCTCTATCGCTCTAATTAATACATGTGCAGTAACTGAAAAAGCAGAACGCGAAGCAAGGCAACTTATTTATAAACTTAAAAAAAATAGTCAATCAAAGATTATTATTACAGGTTGTTCTGCAACTTATTGGCTAAAAACAAATAAGTATCAAAATTTACCTTTTGATTTATGTATAGAAAATACAAATAAAGAGTACACGATAGATTTAATACTGAAAAAGTTATTCCAAACAAATACTTTTTTAAACAAAAATAAGACAAATCAACAGATAGTTAGCCCGGATAAATTTATTAATTCCGGTCGGCTGATGATTAAAATTCAAGAAGGATGCCATCGTTTTTGCTCATATTGTATTGTTCCGTATTTACGGGGAAAACCAAAATCATTTTTAATTCATTATCTAAAATCAATAATTCAGAATTATGAAGGAAAAATAAGTGAAATAATACTTACTGCAATAAACACCGAAGCGTTTGGTAAAGACACGGGAGAATCGCTTTCCGATCTTATACAGGCAATAATTGAAAAAACAGATGTTCCGCGGATTAGTTTTGGGTCTATTCACCCGTGGAGCATCACCTCAGAGTTTCTTAAATGGTATAGTGATTTAAAACAAAAAGAACGATTTGTCCATTTTTTTCATATTCCTCTTCAATCAGGTTCAAATAAAATACTTGCTCTAATGAAGCGAGGATATACTACTGAAGAATTTTTGTGGAAAATAAATGAGATAAAAAAGATAAATCCATTTGCTTTTATCGCAACTGATGTAATAGTTGGGTTTCTTGATGAATCTGATACTGATTTTGAGCAAACGTATTCATTTTTAGAAAACAGTCCTATTTCCAAGTTTCATGTGTTTCGTTATTCAAAACGTGATAATACAGCTGCATATTACATGGCTAAACGACTGAAAGAGCCAACATATGATGCAAAAAAGAAACGCTCAAAAGCACTTATCAAACTTTCAAACCTAAAATATCAACAATTTTTACAAAATAACATAGGACGAACAAGCAAAGCGTTATTTATCGGAAAAATAACGGATGGATTTCAAGAAGCATTACTCGACAATCAAATTCCGGTTTTTGTGAAAACAAGTAAAAATTTAAATGGTTTTTTTAAAAATATATATGTTAGCAGTATGTTGAACAATACATTAATCGGAAAACTTTCATAATACATTCTATGTCCATATCAGAGCCAAACGCGGCACTATTAATATTTGATTTAAATATAATCCTATAGTATAATATGCTGTGACTAACTTTACTGAAGGATCAAAAGAATTCAGATCAAATCTTGCTCAAACGATTACTGATCTACGATATGCAGAAAAGTATTGGGATGCAACAAACTTGCTTACACACGAACGTAAAACTGTTCCGTATAAAATTGCAAGAGAACTTCACTTAAATCCGGAAATATTTTTATCATCTTCTGCTCATTTTTGCGAAGAAAGATCGGATTTAAAAGGTGAAGAGGTAGATGATTTTCATTGTTTTACTTCTAATGAATTTTATAAAGGGCTAGAGAGAGTTGTACAAAATCTAGGCGGAGTTGGGTTGGCTGTTGGACCAGATCAAGGATTAGACTTTTACAACATGGCTAATTTAAACGAAGTATATTGTATAGATATTAGTCCACAAACACATTTAGTGACTCGTACTTTTCTTGAAATAGGGCTCAGACTAAAAACTATTTTAGGACGATATCCCAGCGTATCTGAATATATGCAGATGTTTGAATTTGATAATGTCCCAATAACATTAAGTTTACTTGCTGCACCATCTTTAAAACATACTTTTTCTCAAGATGAACTTGAATGGTTGGCTCAAAACATACTTTATGGTGGTCGTAATCTTTACTCATATTTAGATAATAAAAGTGATTATTACCGTGAATCTTCCTGGATTGGAACAGATAAAACGCTTCAACATACTATTGAAGGATACGAACAAGATAAAGTTCATGTTGTTCAAGGAAGTATTATCGGGAGTGTTATTCCAACAATATCTAAAAAGTTAACAAAAAAAGATCAAAAAGTAACGCTCATTTATCTTTCTAATGCTCCTGATAGAAATCCAGAAACATATTTAAATATACTTAAACAACTTCCACTTACTCACTCATCAATCATGATATATTCTGCAAAAGAATTTCTTCCTGCTCAATTTGTACCAAGGCCAAAAGAATTTGACGGTATATTGAATTGGCAAATCATATATTTTCCTCCTTTGGGAAGAACAAATTGGCCAAAACCGAATGACGATTTTAAGGAAATTTCTCCTGGATGCTATCAAGTAGGTTTGCGGAACCAAGGGGACTCGGACCCCCAACCTCTTCCGTGACAGGGAAGCGCTCTAGCCAATTGAGCTATGATTCCTAAAAATTATTTTATCATAGAAATACCTATGTTGGTGGACGATACAGGACTTGAACCTGTGACCTTCACAATGTCAATGTGACGCTCTAGCCAACTGAGCTAATCGTCCGCTATTTATTCAGATTAATAATTATAACACAAGAATTAATTAAGTATATTTTCAATAAGTTTGATATAATAATAAAATGTTTTTGAATTACTTTACCATCACAACTACTTTCTCCTGCTAAGGAGGATGTTGTATGTGGCATACACCCTCCGAAAGGAGGTTTTTTATAGCTACATTTCAATTATCAGTGTATAATCAACATTATGGAAAATAAAAATTTAAACAAACTTAGGCATTCATGTTCGCATCTATTAGCCGCTGCTGTTATGCAGATATGGCCAAATACAAAACGGACAATCGGTCCTGCTATTGAAAACGGATTCTATTTTGATTTTGACTTTGCAGAAGTTAAAATATCAGAAAAAGATTTTTCCCGTATTGAACAAAAAATGCACGAAATCGCAAAAACATGGACCGAATTTACTCGATATGAAAAATCTCCGGAAGAAGCAAAAAAAGAATATCCTGACAATAAATATAAACAAGAATTAATCGATACATTTGCAACAAAAGGACAAAAAATTAGTTTTTACAAAGCAGGACAATATTCTGACTTGTGCGAAGGCGGTCACGTCACCGACCCAAAAAAAGAATTGAAATACTTTAAACTTCTTTCTATTGCGGGCGCATATTGGCACGGGGATGAAAAAAACACGATGTTAACTCGAATATACGGAACAATCTGGCCTACAAAAGAAGAACTAATAGAACACCTCACACAACTTGAAGAAGCAAAAAAAAGAGACCATAGAAAACTCGGCGCTGATCTGGGACTATTTGTATTCTCAGACTTGGTCGGTAAAGGTCTTCCCATGCTTACAGCAAAAGGGGCAACAATACGGAGAGTTCTCGAACGATTTATTGTTGACGAGGAAATCAAAAGGGGATACCAACATGTTATAACTCCGCCCATTGCAAAGGTTGATCTGTATCGCACATCAGGACACTATCCTTATTATAAAGACACAATGTATCCGCCAATGATTGTTGATGATGAAGAGTTAATACTCAGGCCGATGACATGTCCTCATCATTTTATGTTGTACAAATCATCCCCTCACAGTTACAAAGAACTTCCTATTCGATTTGCAGAAATATCACCTCAGTTCCGCTACGAAAAAAGCGGAGAGTTGACTGGGCTTATGAGACTTCGTATGTTTATGCTTGCTGACGCACATATCATTTGTTCCAAAGATCAAGCCAAACAAGAAATACGTCAAGTACTTGAACTTATTGATTTTGTAAACAGCGCTTTAGGACTAACCAAAGGAGTAAACTACCGTTATAGATTGTCACTCGGAGACAGAAAAGACAGTAAAAAATATTTTAAAGACGATCCGTTGTGGGATCAAGCTGAGCAAGTCCTTCGTGAAGTATTGATAGAAACAAAAGCACCTTTTTATGAAGCGGAAAACGAAGCAGCATTTTATGGACCGAAAATTGATATTCAGATGAAAAACGTGAACGGTAAAGAAGACACCGCCTTTACTGTCCAATACGATTTTGTTATGCCGAAAAGATTTTCTATGACTTATACCAAAGATGATGGTACTGAAGGGGAGCCAATTGTAATACATCGTGCATCTCTTGGTTGTTTTGAACGAACAATGGCATTCCTTATAGAACACTATAAAGGAGCGTTTCCACTTTGGCTTAATCCTATTCAGGTTGAAGTTCTTACAATATCTGAAAAACATGCAGAATATGCTAAAAAAGTTACAGAAATACTGCTGAAAAATAATATCCGCACGCATCTGAATGATGAAAATGCAACGATTTCAAAAAAAATCAGACAATCGACCTTGCAAAAAGTATCTTTTATGATTATAATAGGAGATAAGGAAATAGAGAAATCACAAAATAAAGATTCCGATCAATATATTATTTCTGTCAGAAACAGAGATGGAAAAGATCGGGGTCAGTTATTTCTTTATGAGTTTATTTTCGAATTGAAAAGCACCATTGAGAAATACCTTTAATAGCAGACCACAAAAAAAGTTTTACTTATTAAACTATCGTATTGAAGCTCCAATGCTTCGAGTTATTGACAGTTTAGGTAAACAACTTGGAGTGTTGCCAAAACAAGAAGCGTTATTACAAGCTCAAGAAAAAGATTTGGATTTAGTGCTTATTGCCCAACACGCAGATCCGCCAGTTGCGAAAATAATTGATTTCAAAAAATTTTTATATCAAGAAGAAAAAAAAGCTAAAGAAGCAAGAAAGGGAATAAAAAAAAGTATTGTTAAAGATTTAAAATTGTCATTATTTATCGGTCCGGCAGATCTTGAACGTGTAGTTCAAAAAGGAATCAGTTTTTTAAAAGTCGGAAGTCAAGTGAGACTCAATCTCACACTTAAAGGAAGAGAGATGGGAAAAAAACAAATGGCGTTTGATTTAATAAAAAAATATATATCTCAACTCGGCCAAGTAAATGTTTCAAAAGAACCACGAATGGAAGGTAGAGTAATACGGGCCGTGATAGCAAGAAAAAAGTAACAAATAGTATTAATAATTTATTGTCATGCTGAACTTGTTTCAGCATCTTAGATTCTGAAACACGCTTGTCGGACAGGCAGGTAAATACAGGATGACAAAGTTTGTTAGAAAAATAAATATATGAAAGTAAAACAAAAAACAAGAAAATCCGCTGCAAGCAGATTTCGTGTTACTAAAAACGGCAAAGTATTACATCGCCAAAAGGGTCTTAGACATCTCAGAAAAGTTAAAGGAAAAAGAAATCTAAGAAGGCTTAAAATGATGAAGCCTTTAGTAGGTAAGTTTGCAATTAAGGTTAAAAAAATGCTCGGATTAAAATAAAAATAATTAATTAATAATTAAATAATAAACTAATATGGTACGCGTTAAGGGAGGAGTTCACACAAGAAGAAAACATAAAAAAATATTGGATCTTGCAAAAGGATATTGGATGACACGTCACAAACAATTTAAAAAAGCAAAAGAAGCGGTTTTACACGCAGGAGAATATGCTTTTACCGGAAGAAAAGAAAATAAAAGAAATTTTAGAACACTTTGGATTATCCGCTTAAACGCCGCATTAAAACTAATGGATATCAAATACAACAAATTTATTCATATGTTAACAGTAAAAAAAATAGGCGTAGACAGAAAAATTCTTTCTCAAATCGCCAACGAATATCCTACTGTCTTTGCTAAAATTGTTGAAGAAGTAAAAAAGTGACAAATAGTATCACTAATTATTTGTCATCCCGAGCAAAGTCAAGAGATCTATAGATTCTTGACAATCAGAAATAGTATCTACAGGCCAGAATGACAAGTTCTCCAAAATAACGTTTTAAAATTAACGCATACTCCAGTATACTTATATATAATATATGGAAATAGATTTAACGGAAGAAAAACAGAAAACTACTAATATTATTTTATCTTCATCTTCTTTATCAAAACTTATCCAAACAGAAACAGAACTTCTCGGACGTAATGGGCTCATAAATTCACTTTTAAAACAACTTAAAACAGTGGATTCGGAAAAACGTAAGACAATGGGAATGAAGATAAATTCATTTAAACAGGAGATCATCACTTTAATTCTCAAACAAAAAAAAATACTATCTCAAACCAAGAATAATGAAAAAACTGATATAACGTTACCGGGTGAATCAATTTTAACAGGCACACTCCATCCAATAACAATCGCGATCGCAGAAATCAGTCTGATATTCTCAAAATTAGGATTTATCCGGATGTCATATCCTGAAGTTGAGTGGGAATACCTTGCTTTTGATGCTTTGAATATGCCAAAAACACATCCTGCGCGTGATGATTTCGAAACCACTTTTGTAAACGGAAATCAACATGAAAAATACGGCAAAATGATTTTAACACCGCACACATCATCAGGACAAATCAGAGAAATGTGGAGACTAAAAAAACCCCCTATCCGTATGATAAATATAGGCAAATGCTATCGACCCAACTGGGACGCAACTCACACTCCAATGTTTCATCAGTTTGAAGGACTTTACGTCGATACTGATGTAAATATTACTCATTTAAAAGGAGCTCTTGACTTTTTCAGTAAAGAATATTTTGGAGAAGCAACTCAAACCCGCCTCAGACCCCATCATTTCCAGTTTACTGAGCCTTCTTTTGAGGTTGATATCAGTTGTACTATGTGTAAGGGAACGGGTTTTGTGGAGACAAGTCGCGACCCCGTGCAAAAATGTAAAATATGTAAATCAGGGTGGCTTGAACTCGGGGGAACAGGAATTGTGCATCCCAATGTCTTAAAATCAGGAAATATTGACCCTAATACCTATTCAGGCTGGGCTTTCGGATTTGGCATTGAACGGGTTATCATGATGAAGTACGGCGTTGATGATATACGTAATTATTACTCGGGAGATATGCGATTTTTAAGTCAATTTTAATCAAATATGAATATTAAAATATTACACAGTTGGCTGCTTGAGTTTTTAGAAACTAAAGCAACGCCATATGAAATACAACAATATGTTTCTCTTTGCGGACCATCTATTGAAAACGTTGAGCAAACATCTGATGATTGGGTCTATGATATTGAAATTACTTCAAACCGAATTGATACAGTATCAGTCGTGGGAATTGCCCGGGAAACAGCAACAATTCTAAATAGATTTCATATTCCTGCTGTTTTTAAAAAACCCAACCAGCTCATTAACCAGGAAACACCTAAAAATACTCTTCCTTTGATCTTACGTGACGATAAGCAACTCACAAAACGTCTTATGGCTGTTGTGATGGATACTGTAGAACTGGGCAAATCTCCTGACTTTATACAAAAGCGCCTTGAAACTGCCGGAATCCGCTCTATAAACAATCTTGTTGATATAACAAATTATGTTATGCTTGAAATCGGACACCCAACCCATGTATTTGATTATGACCGGATAAAAACAAATACCCTTGTTATCAGAAACGCAAAAAAAGGAGAAAAGATAACCACTTTAGACGGGAAGGCATATGAACTATTTGAAACCGATATCATTATAGATGATGGGACCGGTCGTATAATTGATTTTCCCGGCATAATGGGCGCTGCAAATAGTGTTGTAACAAATGACACTAAAAGAATCGTGTTTTTTATTGAATCAAACAATCCGCAAGCAATACGGAAATCGTCCATGACACACGGTATCCGTACGATGGCAGCTTCAATAAATGAAAAAAATCCTCATCCCGATCTTGTCAAAGAAGCGCTATTTCGTGGAATAGCATTATTCAAATCACACGTAAAAGCAAAAACCGCAAGCACTGTTTTTGACATTTATCCGCATGTTCCTCCTGCTAAAAAAATACAAATTGATATACCTTTTATTCACAAAAAAATAGGTGTTCCAATAGAAAAGAAGCAGATTATTTCCATATTAACGGATTTGGAATTTAGTATCTTCGAAACAAAGGATCAGCTTGAAGTTTCTGTTCCAACATTTCGATATTTTGATATATTTGAAAAAGAAGATATTATCGAAGAAATCGCTCGAATTTACGGATATCATAATATCCCCAGTCAGTTACCTCCTTTAGTATATATTAAACAACCTTCTGATATTGAAGCTGTTTTTTACTATCAAAATGTGATAAAAACTTTTTTTAAACATCAAATTTTTTATGAAGCAATGAATTATTCCGCTTATTCTCTCTTACTTCTTGAAAAATTTAATATGGATGAATCGGGGCATATACATATAACGAACAGTATCTCTGAAGATATAAAATATCTGCGAATATCACTCATTCCGTCGCTTTTAAAAAATATAAAAGATAATGGGGGCGGATTTTCCAACTTGAAATTATTTGAAATTGCAAAAACATATATTCCAAAAAGTGGCGAGTTTCCTGAAGAAAATTTTAAACTGTCATTTGCAACTAGACAATCATTTTTATATTTTAAAGGAATAGTTGAAACTCTATTGAAAGAACTGCATATTGACATTTTCTCTTTTACTCCATCATTTCATCCTTTTTTTGCAAAAAATGTTCAAGCGAATCTTGTTATCGGAAATACAATTGTCGGAGTTTTTGGAAAAATTGAAAGTCAGATTGCTAATAATTTGGAATTAAATTCTCCGGTTTTTTCCGGAGAATTTGATTTTATAAAACTAATCGAAAAAGCCCGTCTTATGCCGATTTACAAACCATATAATCCGTACGCAGCAATACAGTTGGACCTAACAATACCTCTCAATAAACCATATTCAAAAATTGTTCAAATAGCTAAAGAATCTGCCCCTCATTTGACTCAAATCGCTCTCAAAGATACTTATAAAGACAATATTACGCTTCATCTTGTATTTTCTTCTCAAAAGAGAAATTATACGGAAAAAGAGGCACTAATTGAACTTGAAAGCATAAGGTCCAAGTTAGCTTGATATATCCAATTCTCTTACTTTATTGTTGGAATGTATTAAACAAACCGATTGTTCCGACAACAATCATCAGGGCAGTATTTACTGCAATATATTTGGAAAGTTCTTTTGATTTTAAAATACCCAGCTGTTGAGCAGCTTCATCAGGATTTGTCTTTAATTGTCCGTTATTTGCTTGTGCCAAAATATTCGCACGTTCAAAAGTAGTGAAAATATTGCTGAGAGCAGACAGGGTATCCAGCGCAGGTTGCAAAGTAGGATTTTCTAATCCCGGAAAATGAGTCTCAGGAATTGCAGTACCCAATATTCCGAAAAGTGCCCTCATTGGTCTGGTTCCAAAAAAACTTACCCATTTTGCTCCGGACTCCGGTACAAAATATCCTTTTTTTTCGACCTTTGATCTGAGAAAACTTGGCAGTGGATTTGTAACACCTGCAAGTGTTGCTACCATTACGCCAAAAGAGTCTTTTCTTAAACTTGCTGAGACAATTCTTGATAAGGCCAGTACCGATTCTTGTTTCCTGTCAACCAAAGTATCAAGAAGCGCGCCGTTTATTGACGTCGTTCCCAACACCCGAGCCATTGCACCGTCTAGAGCGTCCAGTGAGGTTCCACCAGCCATAAAAGCCAAGGCAATGGGAGTGGTATTTACTCCCGGGGTCAGTTCTTTTGGAATAACAGCGAGAGCTGCACCTAATGCAACTCCCCAAAATCCGGCTTGAGTTATATCGTCTGCAGTTATTCCCGGAATAGTTTTTTTTAAACTTCTTGCCAATCCATCAGTTACAGGACCGGTAAATTTTCGGAAAAATGAATTTTGTCCGGTTTTTTCAGCCATATATTACAAAATAATTATTTTACTTATATTAACACAATTCTTTTTCAATCATTTTGACTGGATGCGGATGATGATGAACTATTTGAAGATGATGAAGACGATGTTGGAACAGCTGTCGGCTCTGTATAATCCCAAGCTTTATTTAAACCAAATTTTATACTGGATTCACCGGTTTTATCTTTATCGTTTACTGCACGTACTTTAAGTTCATAAACTCCGTCCGGCTTATCTTTTACTGTTTCTTCAATATCACGTTTATCTTCATTATAGTTTTTTATCTCTTCATTGTTTAACCAGATTTTTACATTTTTAAGTGATGATAAAGATGTAATTCTTACTTTTATATTAATCTCTTTACCTTCAATTTTTGACCTATCAGAAGGGGATTTTATAGAAACAACAACATCCTCGGATCGATTATCGGAAATATCAGTTGGACATTTCCATTTATCATCAGGTTGTTCTTTTGCCCATTTATTGATTCCTTCCTGCCATCTGTTATTGTTATCGGTCGAAACAGGATCGTTTTCTGTAACAACATAACAGTCACGCTCTTCAAAATTTCCGGTTTTTATTTCAATATCATTCGCCAATTTTCCGTTTGATTTAGAAATTCTTTGTTTTTTATAATAAGGTGAGACCTCTTTTGGTTCTGTTCCTTCAGTAAAATACTCCGATCTTGTTTGACCACCGTCTTTTGGAAGACCTCCAAATAAAGAATCAACAATGAGAGCTTTTACTTTATCAGGCTTTGTCATAATTCCGTCTTCATATTTTTTTAATAGATATGTCATTGTTTTATACCAGATAGGTGAAGCGCCGGTTGCACCCGAAGATATTTTAGGATTCATTTTGGCATTATCATTATTTCCTACCCACACACCGACACTGACTCCTTTTGTATACCCGATTGCCCAGTTGTCACGCTTATCATCGGTTGTACCTGTTTTTACGGCAACTGTTTTTCCGGGAACATTTAAATATGAACGTAAACCGAACTCGATTTCACGGGCATTGTTATCAGATAAAATATGAGAAATAAGAAATGACGCTTCTTGAGAAATGGGTTTAGTATCTTTTCCTTTTTTAGCGGAATAGATGAGTTTATTTGAATAATCTTTAATTTCTAAAATTGACTGTAGATCTTTCTTAATACCACCACGCGCAAACACTGAAAAAGCAGAGGTCATATCAACAAGAGTCACTTCACCTCCGCCAAGCGTAACTGAAAGACCAAAACGATTTAAGTTTTCTTGAGTTGGCGTAAGACTGGTCAATCCCATATCACTTGCTTTTTGCATAAAATCACGAATACCAACCATTGCAAGAAGTTTAACTGCAGGAATATTAAAGGAATTTCCCAAAGCAAAACGGAGTTGAACAGGCCCGTGAAATTTACCGTCGTAATTAACAGGTATATAGTCTTTTTGATCTTTTGTTGCAAAAACTGTCTCCACATCCATAATGATCGTTGCGGGTGTATATCCCTTTTCAAAAGCAGTTGCATAGGTAATAGGTTTTATCGTTGATCCAGGCTGTCGCATACCAAGCGCAGCATTAAACGCACCATAATCTTCATTATTAAAATCATACGATCCAACCATGGCAAGCATTTCATTTGTTTTTGAATCCAACACAACAACTGCTCCGTTTCCAACATTATAATCGTCTTTAATGGCATTAATTTCATCTTTAGTAATCTTTTCAACAGCAGTTTGAGTATCCAAAGATAATGTTGTTTTTATTTTTAATCCTTGTTCTAGGATTTTTGGTCCAAACTCTTTCTCAATTTGCTCTTTTACATAAAAAACAAAATGAGGCGCATTTATGGACATTTTAGATGTTGAAAATACAACGGAGTTAATATGACTTAATGCTTCTTTTTCATCTTTTAATGTAATATATCCGTCCTCACGCATACGACGTAAAACGTCTTTTGTGCGAGATTTCCATGCGTCTTTTTTACCAATAAATGGAGAATAAATACTGGGACTTTGAGGAAGACCGGCCAAAATTGCGGATTCTAATATGGACAGTTCTTTTGAGGATTTATTAAAATACCCTTTTGATGCCGATCCGATACCGACATAACTTCCTCCATATGGAATTTCGTTTAAATACATTTCAAGAATCTGGTCTTTTGTATACTTTCCTTCAACGGAAATCGCCAAAATAATTTCTTTAATTTTTCGGGAAGGAGTTTGTCTGGAATCCAAAAGTACTGTCTTTATAAGTTGCTGTGTAATTGTCGAACCTCCTCCGGAAATTTTCCTTGTCAATAAAAGGCTAAAGAATGACCGAAGTATTCCCATTTGCGATATTCCTCCGTGTTTGTAGAATCCTTTATCCTCAATTGCAATGGTCGCTTGTTTTAACTTATCTGAGATCTCATTTAACTTAACGGGTAATCTGTTTTTATCTTTAAACATTTCAAATAAAATTTTCCCGTCACGGTCATAAAAAACTGTGGCGTTTTCAGATACTTGAGATAATTTTCCAGGAGAAGGAAGATCCCGGCCATACCATGCAAAAAGAATAAAAAGAAATAAAAAACTAAGTCCAATAATAGACGCAATTATCACATATACATTTTTTCTAAAGTTAAAGTTTTTCAATAAAAAGGCTGTTCGCTTTTTTCTTTTGGAAATATACATAAAGTAAGTATATAACTTTCATCACTTATTTTGCAAATTATCATTCTTTATACTGTAAAGTTTCATTAATATTGTTTAGTAGATAAATTCTAAAACAAAGTGAAGTATTTATTGAAATAACCGATAATTTATATCGATTTTTATAAATATTTTTCTGATATAATTATATTGTGAAAATATTTAAGAAAAAAATCAAAACCGAAACAATTTGGAAAGTTGTTATTTTTATTTCTTCTTTACTTCTTATCATATCGTCTCTTGCACCAATGTTTTTGATGAGATAATATAGTATGATGTCTGACATTCCCATATCCAATCTTCCCCGGACAAGAAGTTTAACCATAAATAGATTAAAAGAACTTCATATAGAAACATACGCAGACTTACTTAACTATTTTCCATTCCGTTATGAAGATTATTCACAGATAAAATCTATTGCTCATCTTGTTTTGGGAGATAAAGCAACAATTCGAGGTGAAATTGTAAGCGCAAAAAACCATTATACGAAAAGAGGGTTGCAGATGCAGAAAGTAAAAATTAAAGATTCAAGCGGAAGTATAGAGGTCAATTGGTTTAATCAATCATATATTCTGAGAATATTAACTGTCTCAAAAAAAATATCAGTTTCTGGAACTGTAATATTTATTGGAAACTCCCTTGCATTTCAACCCTATGAATACGAACTTTTATCAGATCTTAACAGTAATCTTATTACTACAGGTAAAATTATTCCTGTATACTCAGAAAAACAAAGTCTTTCAGCAAAATTATTGCGAGATAAAATAAGTTATGTTTTGTCAGCCATTCCTCAGTTTCCCGAGATAGTTCCAAACGAAATTTCAGCTTATAATTCTTTAGTATCTCCGAAAGAAGCATACACAAATATTCATTTTCCCGAATCTGAGGAAATGTACAAAACAGCAAAAAATAGACTATCTTTTGAGGAATTATTTTGTCTGACCCTCTTACTCGCTAAACTTAAAAAGGAATCAAAATTAGTAGAAGTGAAATATCCTATTCATCTCAATAACGACAATAATACGAAGATAATGAAATTTATTAACGATCTGCCTTTTATTCTTACCGGAGATCAAAATATTGCTGTTAAAGAAATTTTAACAGATCTTCAAAAACCAAATCCGATGAACCGATTCTTACAGGGAGATGTCGGTTCAGGTAAAACAATTGTTGCTGCAATTGCTTCATATGCTGTTTATCTGAATGGCTGTAAAACTATCATCATGGCTCCAACTGAAATACTGGCAAAACAACATTTTGAAACATTTTCCCGGATTTTTAAAGAAACAAATATTAAGATTGGACTCATTACCGGTTCACAGAAAATAAATGAAAAAGATACCGATTCAATAATTCTCATCGGGACTCACGCTCTTCTTAACCATTCATCTATTTATAAAAAAGTCGGGCTTATAATCATTGATGAACAACACAGGTTTGGCGTCAAACAAAGAGCATATCTTAAATCAACACATAATTATCCCCATTTACTTACAATGACTGCAACACCCATTCCGAGAACAATTGCGCTAACACTTTATGGAGATTTGGATATATCGGTTCTTATCGATATGCCAAAAGGACGTTTACCCATAAAATCATTTCTCGTTCCGAACATAAAACGTCAACAAGCATATGAATGGATTCGTAAAAAGGTAGTTTCCGATAAACAGCAGATATTTATTGTTTGTCCACGAATTGATGAATCCCAAGAAGAAAATTTAACATCAATTAAAGCAGTAAAAATAGAGTTCGAAACTATTCAAAAAAAGATTTTCCCTGAACTGCAAATAGGTTTACTTCACGGAAAATTAAAACCCGGTGAAAAAGATGATGTTATGAATAAGTTTAAAGATAAAAAAATAGATATCCTTGTATCAACCTCTGTTGTTGAAGTAGGCATTGATATTCCAAACGCCACAATTATGGTAATTGAAGGATCCGATAATTTTGGACTTGCGCAATTACATCAATTACGGGGAAGAGTCGGAAGAAGTAATATCCAATCATATTGTCTGTTATTTACAGAATCAGAAGATCCGAAAACAGTTGAGCGGTTGGCTTTTTTTGCACATCACACAAACGGTTTTGAACTTTCAGAATACGACTATAAAAGAAGGGGGTCGGGTAACATTTTCGGTATCGAACAACACGGATATTTAAAATTAAAAATAGCTACATTATCAGATACAAATCTGATAACTCAAGTCAAAAAAAGCGTTACGTATTTCATGACAAAATATCCAAACCTGACAATGTTCCCCCAATTGGAAAAAGAAATAGAAAAATATAATATCGAGAACATATCAATGGATTAAAAATATTTCTTTGCAAAATACTATAAATAAGGTATAATGCATATTAGTTAACCATTAACTTAATCTCTATGGCCCCACTACCAAAACGCAAACATTCAACTCAAAGAAAAGGTAAACGAATGAGTCATAAAGGAACTACTCTTTCAAAACTTGTTTCTTGTAAAAACTGTGGAAAAACAAAACTACCTCATCGAATTTGTAAATATTGCAATAAATAAATCGATATGGATTTTCGGCATAAAAAACGGATGAATATTGTCCAAAATCTTTATGCATATTCCTTTCAAAACTCCTCAGATACCTTTTTAAAAACAGATGAATCTGATTCATTAAAAATTATTGAACATATTGATCAGGTCGATAAACAAATCTCACTTTATGCTACTAAATTTCCAATTGACAAAATCGGGAAAGTCGACCTCGCGGTTTTACGGTTGGCAATTTATGAACTAATTATAAATCCAACCGAGCCACAGAAAGTTGTTATAAATGAAGCAATCGAACTCGCAAAAGAACTTGGTGGGGAAAAATCTTATTCGTTTATAAACGGTGTACTTGGTAAAATTGTTCTCAAAAAATGAATACGTTATTACCTTTACTGGAAAAGAAAATAAATATTTTTTTTACAAACCGTAAACTCGCAAACAATGTTTTTGTTCACCGCTCATTTTTAAATGAACACAAGAACTCTGAATTACCATCAAATGAAAAGCTGGAATTTCTGGGAGACAGCGTACTCTCACTTATTACATCCATTTATTTATACAAAAATTTTCCAGATCTGGATGAAGGTACTTATACGGATATTAAAGCATCAGTCGTTCGAACAGAAAGTTTAGCCAAACTTGCAGAAATACTTGAACTTGGAAAAATTGTTTTTCTTTCTAAAGGTGAAGAGCTGAATAAAGGACGCGTAAACAGAAACATTCTTGCTGATTGTCTTGAAGCATTAATTGCTGCAATTTTTATTGATAAAGGATTTGATGTTGCATACGCATTTATTGTTGAGTGGCTATTTAAAGATAAATTAGACTATATTGTTAAAAATAAACTATACCTCTCACCAAAGAGCCGATTACAAGAATATTGTCAAGCACGATATCGAAAACTACCCATTTATACAACACTTGAAGAAAAAGGACCTGAACATAAAAAAGAATTTTTAATTTCAGTCAGTTTTGATACAGATGCATTAGGACACGGAAAGGGTGCTTCTAAAAAAGAAGCCGAAGAAGCTGCTGCAAAAAATGCACTGGAAAAAATAGAAGAATAATATATAATAAACAATATGCCAGCAACTATCAGATTAATGAGATTTGGAAAAAAAGGTCAGCCAAGCTATCGAATTGTCGTTATTGACAAACGAAAAAAAAGAGACGGTTCATATATTGAAAAAATCGGTTCTTATAACCCGATGGTTGAACCTAAGCACTTAGATTTGGATGATAAAAAACTTAATGAATGGAAATTAAAGGGTGCAATAATCTCTGAAGGAATGAGAAAACTTCTTAAAAATAGAAAAGTAGCTTCTGTAAAAGCAAAATAATTGAAAGTAAATATTTCATTAAGACAAATCACTTATCTCTATAAATAGTATGAATCAAAATATTCCAATACTGTTTATTGAAAAGGGTTATCAGTTATTTCATATTCAGTATCTATAGTTTCCTTTTCTGCAGTAAAATCAATATTCACTTTTTCTTTTATTAATGCAAGTCTTTCCATATCTTTAACTGACAATTGCGGCAATTGCCCATCATTTGGGATATATTTTTGATTATAAAAATTTAAATTTACTTGAGTGTCAACGTTTGTACCGGAAAATTGAATAGTTTCACTTGTAGCAAGTCTCCCCCCGATAAAATTATAATTTTGAAGAAATTTTATAAATCTGTCAGCGTCTCCTTTTCCTGCAACAACTAATGATATTTTATTTCTTGTAGTTGATATAACTTTAACTGTGTAATTGGATATAACAAAGCCTGTTTCTACTCCGATTTTCTCAAGTGCATAAATAATGGAAAAGAAGTCTTCACTATCAGGAATAAGCATTGTGAGCATTTTATTATATATACGTATTTGATCTGATTTTAATTCAGCGTTAGCCTTCACTATATCCACACGACTTTTTAATTGCTGAGTCTCTTTTAATAAATTATCTTCTTCAATACGGGCAAGAGATAAAGCGCCAAAGGAATAATTTACTAATATAAGCATAATAAAAAACACAAACAAGCTTATAAGAACTATCCAGTTATCTTTAACAAAAAATTGAATTTTTTTGACTTTTAAATTATTCATTTATTTGGTTAAACTTACCTTTAAACTGTAATTGATATTTATAGGAATTTCCTATCGCAGTTTTTACATTGAGAGCAAAACTTGATAAAGTCAATTGGCTGAATTTTGACAAAAAAACATCAGATTCAATATATTTGATAAATGAGATAACATTCTCATATTTTGAAAATTGTACGTTAAATGATGTCTCTCGGGATTTATTAATACTAACCGTATTCAATAAAGCAGATTGAGTTGAAGTGTTGATTGATTCTTTAAGAATTGAATAATAAGGCAAAAAATGAGCATCATCTTTCATAAATTCAGTAAGTTGGGTTTCCTTGCCTTTGAAATAACGAACATTTGCTTCGGTATCTTTATTGTCAAGAAGATAAGAAAGATATAATTTTTTTTTCGAATTCATTGAATTAATATTATTTTTTACCCTAAAAAGTATAACGGTAAAAAAAATAAAAAAAATAAAACACAGTACTCCTATTAATGAAGCAACTAATTTTATCTTGTCTCTGTATATTACAAGATAATTTGATTTCTTTTTTGAGGATAATAAATTTAATCGTTTTTTCATCTGAAATTACCTGAAATAGCTCCGATAAAAGACGCAATATCTTTATTCAAAGATTCGGTTACCGGATTAGCCTTTAATTGGTCTTTTAAAAGAAGAAGTTCTACAGGTATTTGTATTAATTCTGATATTTTTTTTTCAATTGACAGCAAATTTGAAGAATAATTACAAAAATATATTTTATCGATTCCGAAACCGAGTTTCTCCTTTGAGGAAATAATAAACTTAGATAATTCATTTACAAATTCTTTCAGTATATTTGATACAACCAAAGATATGTTATATGAGGCATTAGCTTCAAATCCAACAGTCTTCAGCAGTTCCAATGCTCTTATATCCGAGACTTCAAGATTAAACTTTATTTCTTTAATAAATAAATCTAAACCTAATTTTATCGTATGAGTCATCAGTATTAGAGATGTTTTACCATCAACCAGATAAATAGAACTCGTTGAAAATCCAAAATTCACAATTAAAAAAGATTTATCATTCTCGTATTGAATAACATCTGAAAAAAGTCTTCCGATAGAACTGTGTTCATTTTCAAGAGACAGAGGAGTAAGGCTCAACATTTCAAAAAGTTTTTCAGCGCGATCAACTATTTTTTTCGGACATGCGACAACAAGAACTTTGTTTTGTTTATTTTGCTTATCAATTGACAAAATTTCAATATCCATAACAACTTCATCCAACGGAATGGGAATAAACTGATCTGCCTGATATTTGACCGCGGAAAGCAGTTCTTTTTCATTAAGAAGCGCAAGATCAAGTATTTGAGAATATGAAAAAGTATCGGGAATAATGATGTTTACGTTTCGTTTACTTAATTTCAATTCTGCATACATTTTTGATATTAATTCTGCTTGTGCTGTAAGACTTTTTTCCGTATCATCTGAATAAAAATTGGATACCGTATCCTGAACACCTGCGGCATTTAATATTATTTTGCTTTTTATAAATGTTGCATCAACTATACGAGTAAACTTTTCACCTAAATCAATAGAAATGGAATCATTGTTCATATTTTCAGTATCGTTAATAAAGAATAAAAAGTCAAGTTGTTTTCTGATTAGTAACTTCGAAGTTTAAACGAAGTGCGATACGGCAGAGTAATATCTGCAGCCGAATTACTCACATCAAATGATACAACTACTACTGAGGGACTGAATGAATTTGTTTTATAACAATAAAATCCGGGGTTTTCTATTCTGACACGAGAGTTTGTCAAATAAGAACGAGTCCCGATACTGCTTTCTGAAGCAATTTTATAAGCATCAACAAAATATACAAAAGTGTTTTGATCATTATCAATTATATGTATTTGAGGGGCGGGGGTAGGTGTCGGACTTGTTAATAGAGGGCAGACATCATTTTCATAGTCTTCATCAACAATTTTTAAAGCTTTTTGCTGGATAGTAAATTTTATATTTTCCAAAACATAATCTCCTTGCTGTTTAACATCTTTAAGCGCATATATACGTGCTTCCTGCTGAAAAATAGTAAATATTATTGCAAATAAAGAAGGTAAGGTTAGTGAAACAATACCTAAAACCACTAAGATCTCAACAAATGTAAATGCCTTTTTCATGGTTAATATATTTTTTCCCAAATGGAAAAAGTCGAATTTATAGGAACTGAATAAGTAACTCCGGATTCTTCCCAATCCACCACAATTTCAGCTTTTACTTCATTTATATATGAGTTCGCGTCCGGAGAGGCTGCCGTTAATATAACATAACGCCGGAATATTCCATTATTAAGACTATATGAGCAACTATCAAAATTTGCCGGAGACGACCATTCGACAATAGGCGAAGTTAAAAAACAATATTCATGCTGCAGCTTAGTTGCCTTATACGTAAAGGTTTCTGGATCTGAACCTGGATATGTTGCTGAATACCCCCCCCAATTCTCTTCTTTTTCCGCCCTTAACCATTCATAAAGCTCTTCAGCATAGTGTTTTGCAAGTATTTTATGTTCATTTATTTTTGATGCACGTAATGAAACAATCATTACGCTTACCGCAACAATAAAAAATAAACTTAGTATAGTTATAAAAATAAGAACCTCGATTAAGGAAAAAGCTTTTGTTTTTTTTATATTGTTATTAATATTCATTAGGGACAGGTACAATTTGTACACGTACTACAATTGGCATCTGTACAGGCTCCCTCGTCTATAACAGTATTTTCCGAAACCTTAACATATCTGCATTTTGAAAGCAAATTACTGGTAACAGTAAAACAAGAACAGTTGACTTTTCCGTATATCTGAGAAAATGTAATAGATTTTTGTTCAATTTCAATACCACTTCCTACGTTATAAAAAATTGGAGTCGGATCTCCCACTATGCAATTCGGAACAATTTTATATGAATTTTTTGAAGGTTCTACTTCAAATGTAAAATCTTGAACTTCGGGAGCAATACCAGGATCTGTTCCACAAAGAGTAATGTCTCCCGAATTTGTTTTTGATTTTGCAAGTTCTAAAACAATCATCATTTTTTTAGTTTCATTTTGAAGCTGTTTTTCATTGGTAAAACGATTTATTGTAGATAGAGAAATGGAAGCAAATATTGCGATAATAACAGTAACAACAATAAGTTCAATTAATGTAAATCCTTTTGTATCTGAAGATTTCATAGATTTCAAAGTTGACCATATGGTCCCATACAATAATTACACGCTGCAGTAGTAGTATTACATGAAGGGGCTGCGAGAGCCGGCGTACAGACAGAAGTCGTGCTTTCAAGATGGATTCCCAAAGTATAAGTACTTCCGTTTGATGAATAGTAATATAAACCATTTTCTTGCGGATCTGTTGGAATTTTACTCATATAGGTATTTGGCGGGGTATTAGTATCAACCAAACCCGCTGTGCCAAAAGGTAAGCCGGGAGGAGATACGGGCGATGTGGGATACAAGTTATTAGTACTTCTGTACATTTCAATTGCAGAACGGATGATTTCTATATCAGCCTTTCTTTTTGCATCACGAGACTGTTTCATAAACTGTGAGTAAGAAACAAATCCGGCTAATGCAAGAAGACAAATTATGGTTGCAACTACTAAAATTTCAATAAGAGTAAAGGCTTTTTTCATATTATTGTTGATTGGTAATACAAAACGGAGTCGTACCGGATTCAGACTCAAAAATTGGCGGTGTAGCTACTCGTGTCGGAATACAAAGTGTATAAAAAGATCCTTCACTTGTATAAACATAGGCCGCATCTGATTTTGGATCTTTCGGAACAGCCGGTAGAATAGCTGATGAAGGATTCAGGCAAACAACAGAAGTTATCTCCCGACCGTTTGTCGGTTCCGGATTAGCAGTCGGATATTTATAACCACAGACTGAATAATATTGCTCAACTGCATTTTGAATCGCTTTTAAATCAGATCTCCTCCTTGAATCTCTGGCTTTTTTTTGTGCGGTTGAGAAAGATGATGTAGCTATTGCCATAATGACTCCGATAATTCCAAGAACAACAAGCATTTCCAGTAATGTAAAACCCATTTGTCTTTTTTTCATTGTTTTAAGGTTGTGTAACTATATAACAACTTCTCGGGCTAATGCATGAATAACCAGCAACGTCAGTAAAATTATAAGTACCTGTTGGACAACTTTGCAGATCTGGATCTGATATGTTTTCCAAACAAGCAGCAAGCGTATAGGTAGTATTATCTCCATTTGTTGAATAATAATACTTAAGAGGCGAGGAACAATTTGAACTTGGTTCTTTAGGAACTTTATTCATATATATGACGCCACTTAAAGACCAGGCTGTACAAGGAAGATTGGGAATTGTGTCCGGATAAACCTGTGGATTCTGATTTTGCTTATACAATTCCAAGGCTGTCTGAAGTTGTTTTAAATCCGACTTTCTCTGGATATCTTTAGCACGCTGACGGGATTCAATATAATTAGGTAAAAGTAATGTTGTTAATATGGCAATAATCGCAATAACAACTAATATTTCAATCAACGAAAAACCCCGTTTCATATTTATATTCATTATATATTCATACTAACTTTCTTTTCAATAAAAAGCAACAGATTGTCCATTGCCAATGTTACATTTAAATTATTATTTTCTATTTTATCTCTTATAAAAAAAATATAGGAAAGAATTTCTGAAAAAACATTACTCTGCCGCCTTCTCAATTGATACGAAAAATAATAAATAAAATCATCAATACATATCAACGCCTCATCTTTTTTAATATTCAATAATTGATCGTGAAATAAAGGATTTCTTTTTTTATCTTTAATGAGAAAATCTAAAAGCGGGGGAATGTCTTTTTTTAAATAGACATCATCTGTGCCTATTTTTACTATTTTAACTCTTGACCGAATTGTAGGAAGTATAGAGTACAAATTTGAAGCAATAAGAATAATAAAGTTTGTATCATTTTTTTCTTCCAAGACTTTAAGCAACATATTTTGAACCTCCCATGAAGTATTTCCGAATCGATGAAAAATAAATACTCTTGATGTTGGAAATTGGATAAAAAATAATTTTAAAATTGTTCTTACTTCATCCATACTTAACTCACTTTTTTCCGGAATAAAATTAAAGACATTTGATGACTTAATCTGATAAGTATCGACGAATTGTTGAATATATTTTTGAGTTTCATCCTCATTTTGAGAATTAAGAATAATAGGAAGCATATGTTATTGCATTCTAACAAAAATCTATCTATATTTAAAGAATGAATATCTCTCCAAAACAATTCATTGAATCTTTGGTAAAAAGCCAGCTGATTACTCAAGAAGAAGGAGAAAAATATGAAATGGAGTCTCTCAATAAAAATCTTTCCATATTTGATTATCTTCTAGTCTACGGAAAATTAAAAAAAAGCGATGTACTTAAAACTCAAGCAGAACTTCTTCACGTACCATATGTTGATATTAATTCAATTGCAATAAGTCCTGAAGCGCTTGCTTTTATTTCAGAATCTGTCGCACGAAAATATACCATTGCGCCTTACTTATACGATGTAAAAACAGATTCAATTTATGTTGCAAGCGTGAATCCCCTTGATTTTTCTTTAAATGATTTTTTAGAAAAAAAAACAAATAAAAGAATTATTCTTTCACTCGGTAATAAGGAAGATATTATTAAAGCGATTAACATGTTCTACATACATGGGCTTTCTCCTGAAGTAAAAGAAGCTTTGGCAGAGGTATCAGGTGATAATTCAAATAAAAGTGAGCAGATTACAACCATTGTCAAAGAAGCTCCCATTGCAAAAATTGTTAATACCGTACTTGAATTTGCAATGAAAGGAAGAGCTTCAGATATACACATCGAACCACAAGAGGATAAAACAAGAATCCGATACCGAATTGATGGAGTCTTACAAGAAAAACTTACCCTCCCCAAAAGTATTCACGACTCGCTCGCTTCAAGAATAAAAATTCTTTCACAAATGAAAATTGATGAAAGAAGAATACCTCAGGACGGACGTTTTAGTTTTAAAGTAGGAAACGAAGAAGTTGATTTGCGCGTCTCGTCTCTTCCTACGGTTCATGGAGAAAAAATAGTTATGAGAATTTTAAAAAAAACAGGCGGTCTTCCTATGCTTCATGAACTCGGTCTGCGGGGAACACAATATAAAGATTTGGAAGAAGCAATTCTAAAACCTTACGGTATTATTTTAGTTACCGGACCAACAGGATCAGGAAAAACAACTACTTTATATTCTATTTTGACCAAATTGAATAAACCATCGGTAAATATTGTTACTCTTGAAGATCCGGTAGAGTATGAAATTGTCGGAATAAACCAGGTTCAGATAAATCCTCAAGCAGGTCTTACTTTTGGAACAGGACTCCGTTCGTTCCTCCGTCAGGATCCGAATATTATTCTGGTCGGAGAAATTCGTGATAAAGAAACAACTCAACTTGCCATTCAAGCTGCCCTGACAGGACATCTTGTTTTTTCAACGCTTCATACAAACGATGCGGCAACGGCCATTCCTCGACTTATTGATCTTGGAGCAGAACCTTTTTTAATTTCATCTGTGCTAAACGCTTCTGTTGCACAACGTATTTGTCGCACCATTTGTCCGCACTGTAAAGAATCTTATGAACCGGTTGATACAGTAAAAGAAAATATTAAATCAATTCTCGGATCGCTTTTGCCTTTAAAATATGGGGCATCACCCATTATGCTTTCAAAAGGCAAAGGTTGTGTAGAATGTAATTATTCAGGATATTTAGGAAGAATTGCAATATTTGAAGTATTAAAAATTACCTCAGTTATTAATAAAATGATTCTTCAACAGGCATCTGCTCGCGAAATTGAAGAACAAGCAAAAAAAGACAGTCTTATTATTATGAAGCAGGACGGATATCTGAAGGCTCTTGACGGAATAACATCTATTGAAGAAGTTTTACGCGTTGCAGAAGTATGAGACTAACCATTCAACAATTAATGCAGACAGCTATTGATAAAAAAGCATCTGATCTTCATATTATATCTCCTTATTATGCAGCGCTGCGAATAAACAACCGACTTCTTTTTTTACGCGATTATGGAATTATTCAGCCAGAGACTGCAGAAGAAATTCTTTTTTCTCTTTTATCGTCTGAACAAAAAACACTTTTTTTAGAAAATAAAGAAATTGATATTGGATTAGATTATCTCGGAACACGGTTTAGGGTTAATTTATATATCAACAAAAAAACAATCAGCGCTGCGTTTCGTCTTATTCCGAGCAGAATAAAAAGTATTGAAGAATTAAATCTCCCTGATATTTTTCATACCTTTACCGATTATAATCAAGGACTAATTCTTTTTACCGGCCCGACAGGAGAAGGAAAGTCAAGCTCGCTTGCCGCGATAATAAATGAAATTAATCTTAGATACTCAAAACATATTGTTACCATTGAAGATCCGATTGAATATGTATATCCTATTGAAAAATCAATTATTTCCCAAAGAGAAATTCATCAGGACACACTTTCGTTTAATGCCGCCCTCACATCGGTTTTAAGAGAAGACCCTGACATTGTCCTTGTTGGAGAAATGAGAGATTATGAGACAGTCCAATCAACTTTGCGGATTGCCGAAACCGGACATTTAGTCTTTTCCACTCTTCATACCGGATCCACCAAAGACTCAATTGACCGGATCATCGATATGTTTCCATCTCATCAACAAAATCAGATCAGAAGTACTCTCTCACAAGAATTAATCGCTATAGTAGCCCAAAGATTGATTCCCACCACAACAGACGCTGATCGCATTCCTGCTGTGGAAATAATGATAAACACACCATCAATCGCATCAGTCATTCGCGATGGAAAAACATTTATGATCGATACTATTCTGGAAACCGGCGAAGAAAATGGAATGGTTCTTTTTGAACGTTATTTGTATAAGCTGTACAAAAATGGTCTTATAACTCGAGAAATTGCCGTCAGTCACTCCATACGTCCAAATATTATCAGTAAATTGATTAAATAGTATGTTTTGGTTTAAAGCATTAAAAAATGGTATCCTCATACAGCAAAAAATTGAGTCTAATAGTGAACGGGATGTTGTTGATTATCTTAAAAGAAACGGATACATTCCTATAAATATTCGGGAAATAAAACCACTCTTTCCTGAACTTATGGCATTGTTCGATCGGGTTAGTTTCGGGGATGTTGTTGATTTTACGCGTCAACTTGCAATTATGTTGAATGCAGGCCTGACCTTGATTGACAGTTTTTCCATACTTCAAAAACAGATAACCAAACCGCACTTGTTACTGATGGTTAAAAATATCTATAAAGAGATTCTTGGAGGATCGACATTTTCAAAAGCTCTGCAACGATATCCTTCTCATTTTTCCAATCTTTACATTTCTTTAGTCAAATCCGGAGAAGCATCGGGAAAATTAAGCGAAATTCTGCTACGACTCGCGGACAACCTTGAAAAACAACGGGATTTTCAAGCTAAAATTAAAGGTGCATTAATCTATCCAATAATTGTTGTTATTGGTATGATCGGAGTTATGTTTGTTATGGTAACTTTTGTTGTACCAAAATTGCTTAATCTCTATAAGGATTTTAATGTAGAACTCCCCATATCTACTCAAATTCTTATTCTCATATCTAATTTTTCAACACAATTTTGGCCCTTTATTTTTCTTGCAATTTTTGGCTCAGTAATATTTATGAAAAAATATCTGAGTACAAAAGTTGGAAAACTGCATTTTGATACAATAACCTTGAAACTTCCTGTGTTTGGAAAAATTATTTCTATTTCCGCGCTCGTCGATACAACACGAACATTATCCATTCTCATCGGTTCAGGGGTTTCAATCTTAGAAAGTTTAAGCATTATTATTGATACAACAGGCAATATTGTTTATCAAAACGCTTTTAAACATATATATAAACAGGTTGAAAAAGGATTTGCATTAGGGACAGCATTTGAAAATGAAAAATTATTTCCTCCGATTTTAATTCAAATGACTACAGTCGGAGAACAAACCGGACACCTCGATGATACTCTCCTCCGTATCTCAAAATATTTTGAAATGGAGTCTGAAATGGCAGTTAAAACAATGACGACTCTCATTGAACCTCTTATTCTTGTTTTTTTAGGTTTAGGAGTAGGTTTTTTAGTCCTCGCAGTAATAACACCTATATATAATCTGACATCATCCATAAAATGATATTGTTTTATATATTAAGTAGATATTGACAACTACTCATTATTTGTTTTATTATTAAGAATATGAAAAAAAATCTTTTGGGTTTTACCCTTATTGAGTTATTAATAGTGATAGCTCTTTTAGGTGCACTTGCAGTTGCTCTGCTTGCTGCGCTTGATCCTCTTGAACAAATCCGAAAAGGTACAGATACTGGTGTACGAAATACTGTAGCAGAACTTCACGGAGGTGCAATTCGTTATTCAGCTATAAAAGGCGGCGTATTACCTTTTACAGCAACATCAGGTACTATAGAATGGGTTTTAATGAACAGCGAAGAAGGTTCTGGTTTTATTGCTAATATAATTGATTCCGGGGAACTTAAAACCGATTTTTCTAAATTAGCAGGCAAACAACTTGATCGTATTTATATGACTGGGATTAATGGTCCAGAATATAAAGTTGCAATATGCTATGCTCCTCAGGCAAAGTCATTTAGAACAGATGAAAACACTAAATTTGGAAGCTCAGATACTGGAGAACCGGTCGAAGATTTAGAAGGTTGTCCAAACAAAGATGGTGAAAACAGCACAGGCGAAATATGCTATTGGTGCGTAAGATAATACTTTACATTTGACTTAATCAAAAATAAGCTAACGCAAGTTGGCTTTTTTTTGTTATTATATGACCTTATGTACCTGACAATTTATTATTTTGCTCTTTTTGTTTTACTGGTAAGTCAAAGTGCAAAACATATATTTGGGGGGGACAGTTCTGAGTTCTCCCTTATTTCAAAAATATGGGGAATTCCGCATCCGCCCGGGTATCCTGCTTATTCCTTTCTATCAAACATAATTGCAAGAGTTGTCCCATTCTATACAACTACTTGGCGATTGAGTCTTATATCAAGCGTTGCAACTGTTTTAACTTCTTACTTTATCTATCGACTATTAAAAGAACTAAAAATAAGTTTACCGATTGCTTTAATAAGCGCAACTTTATATATTTTTCTTTTTCCCGTATGGACATACTCCATTGTTCCGGAAGTTTTTGCTTTAAATAATTTTTTAATAATTCTCACCACCTACTTGGTTTTTAATATAGGAACAACAAAGAATATATATTTACTGTATCTCATCTCTTTTCTTATAGGGTTGCAAATTTCCCATCATCATATTTTTGTTCTATTTATCCCTGGATGGATATATTTATCTTCAAAAAATAAACTCAGTAAAATACTTAAAACACTATCAAAAAAACAAATACTTGTGCTTATTATTGCTTTTTTTGCGGGATTATTGTTTTATTTATATCCTCCTGTAGTAAGCAGTCTGGGAACAGTTTCAGATTGGGAAAATGCCAAGACATTTGAGGGCTTTTTTCGTTTAATTACCCGAACAATGTACGGAAGTTTCAAAGCATATTCTACTTCTTCACCAGATATATTAAACCAATTGTTTAATATATTTTCTTTTTTTGTTTTCGTATTCCAGGATTTCCGTATTCTCGGAGTTATATTTATTTTGTTCGGAGTATACTTTTTAAAAAAAACTAATACTGTTTTTTTAAAATTTATAACAATATCATTACTTCTCCACTTATTATTTTTCTTTTATACTAATTTCTTTTTGACATATTCATTTACCATAGGAATGTTCGAACGTTTTTTTATATCTTCATATCTATTATTGATTTTCTTGCTTTCTTTTGGAATTGAGGGAGCCTTCACCCATATTAAAAAAATAATAAAAAACTTATCAACAAAAAAACAAATAATAAAAATTGGTGGTTATTTTATATATTGTATCGCGATTATATACGTTTGTATCGTGGCTTTACAAAATTACAGAACTATAAAATATATTAAGGATCTTACTGTTTTTGAGACGTATGGAAAAAACCTGTTAAATACCGCCCCTCAAAATGCATTAATACAAATAGGACGAGACAACAGTTATTTTCCGGCAGCATATATGTATTTTGCAGAAAAGCTCCGTCCTGATATTAAGTTTATCTTTTTAACTATACTTTTAAAACCTCACTATCAGGAACAATTAAAAAAACAATATCCTTCACTTGTTTTAACAAACAAATTGAACAAATCGCCCTCATCAATGATAGATTTTCTGAATCAGAATAATCAATATGGTATTTTTTTTGAAACACAAGTAGCAACAGACTCCTGGAGACCATACGGACTTCTTTGGAAATACTATAAAAATAGCGAAGAAATGAAAAAAGATGAGAAAAATCTTCTTGCCCAAAATAAAAGACTTTGGAATACAGTTTATACGATTCCTAAATTAAACAAAGAATTAAAAAACATACTTCATCTTGAAGATGTTCAAGAACAATATATAACCGCGTACCTAAATTATAGCCGCTTACTTACTGCAACAAATAATATAGAAGAGGCAGAAAAAGTAGTACGTTCTATTTACTATGATTACAAAAATGATATGTTAACTAAAACTATCTTTATGAATATTCTGGTTATTCAAAAAAAATGTAGTGAAGCTAAAACATTGTTGTACGATTTTTCAATTAAAAAAGTATCAACATCAATCGACCTAATTGATGCATACAAAAATTACTTTTCAGTCTGTGATAATAAAAGCCCCCTACTCAAAACATTGGAAAAACAATATGTTTTACTAAAAAAAAATTAGGCTCGTTTTTTTAAACGGTTTTTTAATATAATAAAAAGAAATAATACAATAAAATATGCAAATGAAATCGTCAAACCTTGTTTAAAATATATCGGATGGTATTGAATTTTTATTGTGTGGAAACCTTTCGGAACGTAAACACCGATATAAACAATATTTGATCGATAATAAGTGCTCTTTTTATTATCAATCAATATGTCCCACTCGGGGTACCAATTCCTATTGAATACAATAAATGTATCATTTTTAAAATCTCCAAAAACTTTTAATACGTCCTCCTTATTTTCAATAATTTTAATGGATGCATTTTTATTATTTGATTTTATAGACCTAAAATTTTCTACATAAGCTAAATCATTTGATAGATTTTTTAACAGAAATGACGAGTTCATTTTAAAAGTATCATTTGAAACAATTTCTTTCGGAACGGTATATACTATAGGTAAAGCTTGGGAGATTGAATATAAGTAATATGACGCTGTTTCATTTGGATCATTGATTTGCTTAACCAAAGTAAGGTTGTCTATCTTAACAGAAGTTAAAACTTTTGTAACATTAAATAGGGGAGCGACACTTAAAAAATAAGGCGAAACAGTAAAGTTATTTTTTTTTGTTTCGGTGATGTCTGAGATAAGAAGATAGTTAAAAAATGCCGAACCATTCAATTTTAATCCACCGGTATTTATTCCAATATTTCGATAATGAAATATTAAATTCGAATTAGGCAACAAAGAATTTAACATAAATAAATAGGAATTTATATTTTCTTTTTTAGACCAACCATTTTTAATATAAAAATTTACCCACGGGTCCGAAGCGTTAAAATTTAACACCATGTCCTTATCTGAAATATAGTTCATTAGTGCGGGTTTATTGAGTAAAAAGGAGCTGTTTACAAAAATATGGTAAGTGAATACGGAATACAATATTATGAATGCGTTTATTGAAAGCAAAAAATATATTAAAATAGTCCTCATCAATTGTTTCCTTGATATATATAACTGAAGCACTAATGCAGAAAAAACTAACAGAAAAAAATTTACCATTAATAGATATTTTGAAGGTACTCGAAATATATTGAATGGAAACAGGGCAAATATAACAAATATTGGTGAATCTTTTCCTAAAGCCAACAATAAAAAAATTCCGGAAAGAATCAGGTAATAAAAAGAGCGTTTTTTATAAAGCTTTTTATGAAAAAAGCTATATAGAAAAAAACAAAATAAAGGAAATGCAAACGGGCCAAGATACGGAGAATTTTCCCAAAATATTCCCCAATCAGTCGATATTAAAGGGTATGAGGCGAACTTTGGATTTCCTAAAGGAAATGGAAGAAAAAAAGAAAGAAGATGCTTCCAAGTTAAGGGAAGTTGAATAGCGTATTGATAATAAGAATTAAGATTTCTCAATGAAAAAAGAGACAGCTTATAGGTTGGTATAAGTTGCGGAAGTGCAAAAATAAAACCACTTACGATAAAAAATAGTATTATTAAAATTTCCCTCACTACTACTTTAAGAGGACTTCCTATATGTAAAAATAAATACCATATTAACAGACTAAAAACAGCGATAAACACAACTTGATAATGTCCTGCAAAAATCATCTGACAAATAATTAAAGCTGCAAGAAGTCCATATCTGACTTTTTGTGTTTTCATAAACTTTAAAACACACAAAAACAAAAAAGGGGTTAAAGAAAAAGACTGAATCAAATTAAGATGTACCCAACGAAAAGAAATTGCACCGTTAAAAGTAAAAATAAAACTTATTAATACAGAGAGCCACTTATTCAAACGGTATTCTCTTAAAAAGAGATAAAACCCTGCTGTTAAAATAAAAAGCGAAAATATAAAAAGGAGATTATAGCCATCAACAAAAGAAAAAAATTTAAGAAAAAAAAGGTTCGGAAGAAATAACGCGCCAATCTGTCCCTCTGCAAAAATTGGCATTCCTCCCTGAAGTTTATCAGTCCAAAAGGGAATAGTATTGCTTTTTAAGCTTTCCCATAAATAAAATTTTAAGGAAGCATTAAAATGATAAGCATCTGTGCTGGTATAATCCGGAGTAAAAAGAAATTTTCCTCTCAGGAGAAAAAAAAGAGTCAGGTAGAATATAAAAATATAGCTCAAAGGAGATTTTTTTAATATCAGAATTATTTTTTTCATACCGATGTTTAATTTTAACAGACAAAGTTATTTTTAAAATATTGTACAATATATTTATGAAAATATATTCCTTCAAAAACATAAAAGGTTTTACTCTTATAGAACTACTCATCGTTATGATCATTTTGTCAGCACTTGCGCTTTTGCTAATCGGAAATTTTATGTCGTCTTTAACCAAAGGTAAAGATTCTAAACGAAAAGGAGACCTAAATCAACTGCGACAAGCTGTTGAGATGTATTATGAAGACAAACGAACCTACCCTCCTCAAAGTAAAGCAGATAATAACGATTTTACAACAGGTGTGTCGGACACATATATTAATAAAAAAAATCCTTTTATCGTATCAGGTAAAACATATATAAATCGTCTTCCCGAAGATCCAAACACATCATTTGAATATATATATATTACTGATGGAACATATTATCGATTTTTCAGTTGTATTGAAAACAACAATGATACAAGTGAAGGAGTAAGCCAAACCGGATTTGTCGGAGGTCCGTCCTGCGGCACTGGTTGCCCTAAATGCAAATATACTATTTACAGCCCCAACATCACACCACTCCCGGCCCTATGATAATCAAACTATAAAGATTCCAACTCTTTTAAGAGTGTTTCGTTTTTCGGATCAAATTGTTTTAGTGTAAATTCAATAATTTTTTTTGCTTCCTTTTTATTGCCAAATTTTTTTAATAGTTGAATCTTTAATAAATACGAGTCAAAATAATCCGGCTTTTGATTAATAGATTCATTAATTGATTCAATCGCCATATCTTGAAGCGTTTTTTTTCGGGAGAGATCAATTTCTTCATCAATTGCTAAAGAATAATAGGTGGCAAGATAATAAGTGATTTTTGAATCTGTAGGTGCAAAAATTTTTGCTTTTTTCAAAGCATTTAATCCTTTTTCAATATACTCCTTATTGAGTGTAATCTGATAAAATAAATAATCGTTTTTGACAGTTGTTTTTAAATAGATAATATTCGAAGATGAGGCAGTTAATGAACGATTATTAAAATCCTGAGCTTTTTGAATATACTGAATCGTTTTATCTTTTTCTTTTTGATATGAGGCAATAAAGGCTAAATTTGCATAACAATTTGACAATTTGTCTTCATAAACGTGTTCATAATGATTTTCAAGTGCCTGCTCAAATAAGGTTGATGCGGTACCATAATCATTCATCCTCATATATACATCGCCCATAGCGTATCTGACATCAGATGTCCAATAATTCGAAAGAAAGATTATCACAAAAAAATAAGGAACTAATATCATCAGATAACCTAATGGTCCCGAATCGGATTTATGGGTGTTTTTATTGAGTTGTGGAGAAGTATTTAATTGAAAAAAATAGAAAATAGGAAAAGTAGGAATAACGTAAAAAAGCAGATTAATAGTAGTTGTTGAAAAACCAAAGAAATTGGTAATGAGAATTGAAAGATAGGAAAGAAAAAGAATAACAAATAGAAGTTGAAGATCTTTGTCATTTTTTGCTTTAAAGTATGACTTAATCAAAATAAGAAGACACGCAAATATAAAAATTAAATAGGTAAAAGTTCCGAATAATCCTGTTGTGGCAAAATAATTGAGATATTCATTATGCGCCTTATTATATAAATAATCCCACTCTGATGTAAGATTGTGCTCCTTCGGTCTAACAAAATAATAAGAATACGCAAATGTCTCTACACCTGTTCCAAAAAGAAAATACTCTTTACCTAAATCGTATGCACCTTTCCAGACTATTTTACGGATATCAAATGAGTCGGTAACACCTCCATAAACATTTTCTTTTTCTGAAATTTTAATTATGGGAACAACAGGTTTTGATTGGGACTTACCAAAATACGAAGAATAGGTGTCTATCAAAAATAACTTATCGAGTTTATCTATTCCCGTTCTAAGAAGCATAACCATCAACACCATTGATATAAATAATGCAACAAATATTTTACTCATCTTCAGCTTTGATTTTATTGTTACCGAACAATAATAGAGTAAAAAAAATATAAATCCTATACCGACCGATCCAATAGCCGACCTTGACTTTGTAAATAGTAATGCACCGAAATTAAAAATAAGGTATATAAAATACAGGCTTTTGTAAAGATTTTGGAAATTGTTTTTTCGATTTTTGATTAGAAAAAATAATCCGATAAAAAAATGAACTGCAAGATATGCACCGAACCAATTGGGTTGCCCCAGTGTTGAAAACATACGCTCGGCTGGGTTAAATTGAGCAGTCCAACATGAATTGTTAAACTCTTCGACAAATAAAAGACAACTCAGATCGTGTCCGAGTTTCCCCGGGATTGACCATAAAATAGTAAGTAAAGAAACCAATAAAGAAATTTTTAAAAAACGATAGAAAAATAATGTTGGATTATCTTGAAGAAAAAGGAGGAGGGTAAAACCGTAATATATGACTATATAAGAAAGAATTGAATAAAATCCGCCGTTAAATCTACCGTAATATCCAAAAAAAGAAGTGTGAATATCAATCGAAAACAATGTCGAGATTAACTGAAAAAGAACGAATAGTGCGATAAAAACGTCAACAAATGAAAATTTTATTGGCTTAATCCTATAAACAAACCGATAAATAAAAAGAATAACTGCAATACTACTTGCACAAAAATATATAAAAATCATCTTATTAAATTCAAAAAGTTCAGAAGTTTTTCCAAACATAATTAATGGAGCACCGATAAAAAGAATATGATAAAGAAAAGTCAATATTTTTTTTAACATAGTTTATATATTTTACATAAAAAAAATAAATAGTAATACTATTTATCCTGATTGCAATTTTCACCTGGTGAAGTATATAATTATATTAATGAATCTAAATTCGCTTATTAAAAAACTACCCTTTCCCTCTTTCAATTCCATGAAATTATATATAGATCTGGGAACTTCCAATCTGCGTGTCGCAATCAAAAATAAAGGTGTAGTATTTAAAGAACCGACTTATCTTGCTTATAATACTCAAACTAAAGAGTATATTTTTTTTGGAAAAGAAGCAAAAAGTATTCGAGGAAAAACTCCTGACTTTTTAAAAATTATCCGTCCGATGATAAACGGAATTGTATCTGATTTTGATGCAGAAGTCGCTATTTCAAAAGAGAATATTTTAACCTCAACAGCCCCATACTTAAAGCAGTTTCTTTTTTTAAAACCTCCTTTAACTGCCCTCACCGCATATCCGCTAAACGCAACGGAAATTGAACAAAAGGCAGTAGAAGAAGTAATCCTCAAAGCCGGATGTTCAACTGTGTATCTTATTGAAAAACCGCTGGCTACTGCATCGGGATGCGGTTTTAATATATTTACACACAAACCGATTCTAATTATAGATATGGGCGGAGGTATTATCGAAATAAGTATCATAAGCGGAGGAGGAATTGTCGGAAATAAAACGCTTCGAAATGCAGGAGAATACATGGATAAAGTTATATCTAATTATGTATATCTTAAACATGGTGTACAACTTGGAGAAACAACATGTGAAAAACTGAAGACAGATATTTTTAAATTCTCCGGGGAAGAAAAACTTATGCTTGTTCGAGGTAAATCGCTTGAAAACGGCCTTCCAAAATCGATTAAAATAAACTCAACGGAGCTTAAAGAAGCCCTTATTAACTCGTTTAATCAGATTGTTGAGGCAACTAAAGAACTTATTGAACTTTCTCCTCCTGAGATAGTAGACAGTATTTTTGAATCCGGAATTACTCTTACCGGAGAGCTTGCTTCAGTTTCTGGAATTGAAGATTTCTTTCAAACAGAGTTGAAAATTAATGTTTCACGAGCAAACGATTTTGAAAATGCAACAATAAACGGATTAATGAATCTGGACAAATCTGATCAACTTTATAAGAAGCTGCTTTCTTTCAAAAGATAAGAAACGCTTGACAATTGATAAATTAAGCAATATAATGGACTTTGCTTCTTTTTTTTGCACTTTAACAATTTGCAGCTATGTTTTTAGTTCATTAAACGGGTTAGGAGTCCCGACGATGTCGGGACGCCTTTTTTTTAAGAGTTTGATCCTGGCTCAGGATGAACGCTAGCGGTGTGCCTGAGATATGCAAGTCGAGCGACACTTTGATCGCAAGATTAAAGTGAGCGGCGGACGGCTGAGTAATATATAGGAACTTGCCCCTAGGTAGAGAATAGCCCCGAGAAATCGGGGGTAATGCTTTATGGTGTCCCGACTTGTCGGGACTAAAGGACGTAACTGTTCGCCAAGGGATAGGCCTATATCCTATCAGGTAGTTGGTAAGGTAACGGCTTACCAAGCCTATGACGGGTAGCTAATCTGAGAGGATGGTTAGCCAGAGGGGGACTGAGACACGGCCCCCACTCCTACGGGAGGCAGCAATCAGGAATAGTCGGCAATGGACGAAAGTCTGACCGCGCGACACCGCGTGTAGGATTAAGCTCTTCGGAGTGTAAACTACTGTGGCAGGGGAAGAAGTCCGCCTTTTGGGCGGATTGACGGTACCCTGCTAGAAAGGAGCCGCTAACTGCGTGCCAGAAGCGTCGGTAATACGTGGGCTTCAAGCGTTATCCGGTTTTATTGGGCGTAAAGGGTCGTGTAGGTGGCTTGATAAGTTATTTCTTAAATTCCGGTGCTCAACACTGGACTTGGTTATAAAACTGTTAAGCTAGAGTTTTCTAAAGGGGAACTGGAACTCAAAGAGGAGTAGTGATATGCGTTGATACTTTGGGGAACACCAATGGTGAAGACAAGTTCCTGGTAGATTACTGACACTGAGACACGAAAGCTAGGGGAGCGAAGCAGATTAGAGACCTGCGTAGTCCTAGCCCTAAACGAATGTCTGCTACCTGCATGATCTCGATTTATCGAGCTCGTGTGGGAAAGGTAACCCGTTAAGCAGACCGCCTGGGGAGTACGACCGCAAGGTTAAAACTCAAAGGAATTGGCGGGGAGGCACACAACCAGTGGAACATGTGGTTCAATTTGATACGAACCAAAGAACCTCACCAAGGTTTGACATGCTAGCGTCCAGCTTTCCGTAATGGGAGAGTGTTCGCAAGAAGGCTAGCACAGGTGCTGCATGGCTGTCGTCAGCTCGTTCCGTGAGGAGTGCCCTTAAGTGGGACAACGAGCGCAACCCCCATCTTGTGTTATATTTGTCACAAGAAACGGTCCCGACTTTGTCGGGAAGGAAGGAGGGACAGACGTCAAGTCAGCATGGTCCTTATACCTTGGGCTACACACATGTTACAATGAAGGGAACAACGTGTTTTGCCACGTCGCAAGACGGAGCAAATCACTTAAATCCATTCTCAGTGGGGATTGGGGTCTGCAACTCGACCCCATGAACGCGGAATTGGTAGTAATCGCAGGTCAGTCATACTGCGGTGAATACGTTCTTGCCTCTTGCACACACCGCCCGTCAAGCCAACAAAGTCG